>WLWI01001203.1_pt1 | contig 22669 bp, 19 predicted proteins | sample 6701501 | NCBI WGS metagenome assembly WLWI01 (sample SAMN12718690, study PRJNA515312) | sponge metagenome | isolation source: marine sponge | host: Mycale hentscheli | place: New Zealand: South Island, Marlborough, Capsize Point | collected 2014-11-01 | reverse complement strand
GTGGGGGAGGGGGGGGGGGGGGGGGGGGGGGGGGGGGGGGGGGGGGGGGGGGGGGGGGGGGGGGGGGGGGTTATGATGTTAAGGTTTTGGGGGCATTACTTTGACCAAACGCTGACTTGGCTGCTTGCTTTGTTTGGAAATATTTTAAAGAAAGGAGATAGTTTCTATTCTAATCCCAAGTCTAAACATGAACATTTTGTGTTGTGGTGACATCAATGCTGCAAATCTGAGTGGCAAGAACACACAGTAAACTGAGTGTCTATTCTGCCATTGAAACAGGGGTGTGTCCTGTGATTAAAGTAAGGGAAGGAGAGGTGAAAATTTTAGAGTCGTAATGGCATTAAGTTTTTCATGAATAGTTTGGATAGTTTTAGAAATTATATACGAGATATCTCGGCAAATGTATTGATCACTTTAGCTAGTGTGCATTATCCTATAGTAGCTACCGCATCTAGCGTTTTGTCCACGGTTTTATATTAATGCTCTATCTCGTAATGAGGCCTTACCAGATTATGCTAGCATTTTTTTCTGGATTATTACACATGAATTAGCATAGTGGAATAATTCTAGAATAATAAGGGAATTTAGGAGAATAATACGTGTATTTAGGAAATAATAAGGGTACTGTAATATATACTGTTGTAGCTTTACAACTGTAGCGTAGCGCTCTTAGTTCCTACTCATAATAGTAGGGCATCTGAATATGAAAGCATATACAGGAAAAAGTACATGCCAATAGCACACAGCTAATACAAATGAAGCAGTAATTTCTAGAGCAAAACTTACCAAATTAACAAGTACGTGTATAATCATTTGAGGGTCATAAACATGGCTAGCCCATAGCTACTACCAAACCACCAAAATAGTATTTTTACTGAAATAAGAAATCCTAGCAGAGAATAAGGCGACTTTGATATGTGGTCTCTCCTCTACTATAATTTGCTGGTAATAATTACAGCAGAGACTCAGGATGTTGCAGGGATAGTTAAAGACTAATAGCTTTTGTTGTTCTTGTTTATCCTGTCAGCAAAAGATAAATTCTCTGGGAATGCATGCAAGGGTCATGCTCTTGAGCTATAGCTAGCTAGAGTAATGTCCATTCAGTGCCAAGTGCAATCACTGACTGACCTGATTGGGAACTAAAGGTGAAAGTTTAATGCTCCCTATTCAATTTTTCTGAGGTTTTCATAATCAAATTTCTAAGAACACTAGAAATTACATTTCTGTTACTGTTATGCTTCAATACAAGTATTGTTGGAAAAATAAATAACAAGAATTAAACTATGGCTAGCATAATGCCTCTAGTATTTCAAGTCATTGGAGAATTACTGGCCTAAACAGAAATAGCCAAAATTTATTATTTCACTTATTACATTTCACTCTAGTAGTTCATTTTACACTTCCAATTACACAAATAATCTTCAGAAATATAAGAGTAGACATAGTCAATACCACATAATCACCACCGCCCACTCATAATCATTGTTCTTGTTATTAACTATTAATCATAATATTTATTCGTAAATTGCAAACACTTGAACTAATTCTGAAGGCGAGTCCAACGGCTGGGATTTAAAACCCAGTCAAAGATAGTATTAGTCTGTTGATTTAGCCATCAGTTGGGTCAAGTCAGTGGTCAAACTCGCTGCCCACTGATAATCTCATTACTAATGCTTTCACTAGTCATCCTTCAGTAAAATGAACATCAACATCTTTAAGTCCAAGTACATGAGAATTTTAATAATTCTTGACTAACTCTCTAATTGTAAGAATGCCGGATAAAGTTTGTGAGGAAATTAAGTTCCATTGAAATCTCAATACACATCACATCATATCATAGTATGTACACACAAACACACACACAAACAAATTGAAAGTGTAAAAAGAACTGATTATTATGGTAAATGTGAGGTTTGTCTGTATGAAGACTATTACCCATGCTGCTTGTATTTCATATCTAGTGTCAGTGGTGGTGGTAGACAGAGAGAAAGAGAAAGAGAGAGAGAGAGGCTAGAAGGTCTTCTGTTCAATGATGCGAGGGCCAACTTCATCGTACTCCCTCTTGGATATCCACATTTTCTTGAAGGTGTCCAGAGCTGCTAGAATAGAACCACTGCAAGTGGTATAATTATTAAATACAACAATAATGATGATGACTATTATTATTATTATTTATTACTTATCATTATTTATCATTATTATTATTATTTTTTTTTTTTTTTTATTTCAATGATTATTAATATTATATATGATTATTATTATTATTATTATTATTATTACTTGTTATTATGATGGTTTATTATTATTATTATAAATCAGAATGTTTTTCTTCTTCGTTGCAATTGATTAATGTGTGTATTTTTTTAAAGCCATGAAATAAGGTAAGGGGACACCACTACAACAGATAATCAACCCCACCCTATGTGCCATAGCACCATTGACTGCCTTACCCCATCCATGTAGAATAGAGCCTGTTCTGAGGAGCTGATATCTACATCAATATATACACCAGTACAACACTTCCAAGTAAAGCACACCTTGCATCATATCTTACTCTAATCTTGACATCCTTAGGTGTCAGCTTCTTCACTTCTGCTAACAGTCGGTCTCCAAAACCTGAGGGGGCAAATCACTCACTGCTACAGCGAATGTACTTCATGCTAAATATCCACATACCTCTATAGAGAGTTGACCCCCCAGAAAGGACGATGTTGGAGTAGAAGATCTTGCGTAGGTCAATGTCTGATTTGTAGATGGAGTAAGCCAACACCTGGTGGATACCTTCCCCTTCTTCTCCGACCAGATGAGGATGGAACAACAACTCCGGGGCTCTGAACCTTGCTCGACCAACCTGCACACACACACACACACACACACACACACACACACACACACACGCACACACACACACACACACACACACAGATATACACACATGTACAAAGCATGCATCCCATGAAAACACACACAAATATACACATTCGAGCTGTACTATATACAAGCACACGAATACATAAACTAAATTCCTTCTTATCTGGGAACCTTAGGACCTAAAAGTTTCCTAACCTCATAACAGTCCGTTGCTTAGGGAAAGACTTGGGCACATTATACAACTACACAAAGATTTTTTTTTTTTTTCCAGTAAGAGTTGGTAAATTGAGTAGCAGGAAAACGTGTAGCCTGTGTTAGTTTTCCTGCTACTTAATTTACCAACTATATGAACATGTTGATTAAGATGGATAGTGTGAACACACAGCACAAACACACACATACACACACACACACAAACACACACTCTTGGGGAGGAGTGTTATTTATTGTCACCTGTATCACAGATCCATCAGGAAGTCTGTACGGAAGTGATTCTTGATCTATCTGTTCCTATAACACACAAACATACAAACATATCACAATGAGTACTACACAAAGTGGTAACTTGTCCACCCAACGCCATCAACTCCTAGTCATTAATAACCACGCCCACACTGACACAGTTACAGTTTATTTAACAACGCCATTGAAGACCCCATGGGATTCTGAGAGGTCGGGTGACACGAACACTGAAGCGTAGTGCTTTACCAGGCATCACACACTAACTGATGTCTGGTAAAGGGTTTCCATACCATAGTAACCCTTCGTCATAACATTTTGCGACTTGAAAAACAAGAAGTTCTAAAGGATTACTGCACAGTGTTGAGTATAACAGTAAGTTTTTAAGACCTAAGTGCACCTTGTGTCATTCAGAAACAACCTAATACGAAGGGGTCAACAATTAACTTACTTGAATGAAACGGGATCGCTAAACCGAAAGATTCCGTTTAGACCACGAAGTAAACACAAAACTACGAGGGTCAAAGTACAAAACGACATACATATGTCCACACATATATAGAAGCAAACAAATATCCCCGATTTTCAATTGTGTTATCCCTGAGAGTGTCTCGCTCGCTTCACTTGCTCACCAATCACTACTTACTACACGTGAAAATTCAAATATTTAAATTAAAGAAACTTACATCCTTCTGAGGCTGCAAGGTCACATGACATACTTTCTACAAACACACACACAAACACACCATCTTGACCACACCTTTCAATTCTGACCACGTCAAACCCACCTCTTTAATCTGTCTGACTATCTCGAACTCTGCGGATGTCTTGAAGTTGTGGCCTTCTCTCCGCAACAGCTGGCGGAGATATGCGGTGACGTCTCTCCCGGCAATATCGGACCTCATGATGGAGTGAGGGAGGGAGAAGCCCTCGTAGATGGGCACTGCATGACTGACTCCGTCTCCACTGTCCAGCACCACACCAGTGGTACGTCCTGTGGCATAGCTGTGGGCAATTACATCAATATGAATGAATGACTTATAGTGGATGGAAATAAACCACACCCTCTGAACGGCCTGAGAAGTTGTGTGCAATGATGTGCAGGCTGCATGCAGCCAAAAGCTTTTCTAGCTGGGACAGGTGCTCCTCCATCACCACTTCCTCCCCTCCCAATCATCCCATAATGTAGCCCTGGTGTGCTAGTCACACATACTGCCACATCAGCAAGAATACTAGTCTCTGTAAGTAGCTATTACCAACTAATGGGGTGAGTTAACTGATTAAACCCAATCCACTAATTCCCTCCACAGTGCACACCATACTGGCACACTAACTCTGACACTCACAGACTGAGCACTGCCTGCATGGATATGTACAATGCTGGGACATTGAAGCTCTCAAATAAGATCTGTGAAAACATACACATATACATACACGTAAATAAACACACAAACAAATATCTGGCTGATGTGAACCATACTGACCTCAGCTGACTTGAGTTTGTTGTTGCGTGGGTTCAAAGGTGCCTCAGTTAGCAACACAGGGTGCTACAAAACAAGAGTAAAATAAGCATGCAATGTAAATGTGGTAAAGGGTTGTATAGTAAATACACAGTAAATTTGGTAAAGGGACATCCTACAAAGCACTCATGACCGACTCATTCAACTACAGAACTAACACTAGCTCCACCCACTCACTAGCTCCACCCACTTACTAGCTACACCCACTCACTAGCTCCACCCACTCACTCACATCTTCTGATGCTGTCTTCAACATCTCCTTGGAATACAGATACTAACACACAAACATACACACACAGTAACACACAAACATACACACTATAGACACTACCTTCCAACCAAAATACATTTATATGCTGGTGTGTGAAATACACACACACACACACACACACACACACACACACACACACACACACACACACACACACACACACACACACACACACACACACACACACACACACACACACACACACACACGTAATACATACAAACTACATATACCACAAATTTAATTCTATCTTCTATAGTATTGATGATCCTTACCGTCCAGATCTGTTCCATGTCATTCCAGTCAGTGACTATTCCGTGCTACACATGACAAATACATAACATGAGACCGTGCCACTATATAAGTGGGTGTGGCTTACTTCTATCGGGTAGCGGATATTTAACAAGCCTCTGTGTTCCTGCATCAAAAATGTATTCAAAATTTTTAACGTACTTCTCACCACACCCCCTCTAGTGCATGCAGACAAACACATACACACACAAAAACATGCATGACCAGTAGTAATTGCACTGTGGACTTTAAACTCACTGTTGGTGGGTTTGGGGAGGGTTTTTATGCATGTGATAGAGTGTGTGTTGTTTATTTGTGTGTGCTTTTGTGCGTGTATTTGTGTTGCCTCAGGGACACACAGAGATAACGAACCAGTTAAACCAGTTAGCCCAGCCCACAGAATTCAGTTTATTACTTATTCGTTTTCATGCTCTTATGATTTCAATACACTATCTCATCCAAGGAATATATTTAAATCAAATTAGGAAAATATACACACAGCAGAGGCAAACCCCAGAGTGACATTCACACCCCATCATCACCATGGCTACACTGCAGTTGGCATGGTAACCCTCACCTCCGCTGTGGGTCCTATGAACGTGTCTCCTTCCAGACCTCCTGCCATCACCCGCACATGCTTAGGTCTGCCAACACTGATACATACAAACACACAAACAAACATCTCGCCACGTCTAAAACTAAGATATACTTTAACACATACGTATGCCACATACCTTGTACTAAAACAACAAAAATTATAATAACAGAGAAAACTGCATAGATATTTTAAGGAGTAGAATAACAACTCATTAATTGTATAACTCTCTTTCCCCACTTGCCACTTTATGTACTTCCAACCTGACCGCCCGACTAACAAACCCTTCTCTGATAAACAAAATATTGATCAGCGAAATTGTGACCCGTAAGGTCATAAAGTTCACCTCTTGAGTCATCTCTCACATACTACAGCAGTAATTAAACAAGATGCACGTCATCTGATAAGAAAATGTTCACCCAAACTGAAGTGCCACTTAGATGGAGATGTTACAACACAAACTCACTAGCTTGCAAAGTGGAACTTTGGATGCTCCTCTCCTGCAAAACCAGCTTTAATCACTCCTGAACCCTAAATAATGCCACACAGGTAAACATAATAAGGGAACAACAGGAAGTGTAAACCACACCCCTACAATGAGTACAAACACACAAGTTTCTTAGGGCAATTTATGCTAGGCAAACATATCCCTATTATAATTGTCTAATAATCACAAATACCTAGTTTTACACAAATAACTCTTTCAGCTGTTTTAATGCTAGCCAATTTCAGCTAGAAGTGTTCAATGCAGCTAATGGAGAGAAAACAATTAGTTCTAATGATTAGTTAAGATTTGACTACTTGTAATACTACTGCTCTTACGTTGTCAATCACCACGGGCTGACTGGCTATGACGTCGTAAGACATCTTTGAAGGCGTTTCCTAACTACAAGAGCCCGCAGAAACAGTTCTACTCCACCAAATCAAATGGACCACCCGCGCCCTACACAACTCAGCCTCGACCAGGCGCGGTGGAGCAGCAAACGAGACAGAATATGAAAAGGCAGGCGGTGGTAGATGTTGTAGCCTAGGTTGTTTTCTAACTATGTAGTAGGGTGGTTGAAAGTAGCCAGAATTTCCGATATTTCTATTCAAATTTGTTTCTTACAAATAGAGCAGTAATAATGTAGCATTCTTAGATGACGATACCTTACAGTATTATACCTGACTACTGCGGGTGGGTATAGTATCGTCAATTGTTCATGCTACTTTACCCGAAACAATTCCTTTTGAAAGGATTCGGGTCCATCCGGAAAGAAAGCGATGCCTGCACCTCTTGGCTTGTATGGGTGGTCGCCTGTTTTACCGTAAGCGCAGGAGAATGGCTTCATTTATTAAAAGACACTGGAGTTTTCTCACTGAAGTAGCGGTGAGAATTTTGCTGCTGCTGGCGTTTTGGTCAGTTCTATCTAGAGTGTAACCTCAATGTAGTATTCGCTATTGTGTATTATTAAGTTCAGATTATTGTTTCAAAACAATTAGTAACTAGTTAGGTCAGTTTGAGTATTGAAATAGAAGAGAATAATGTTTCGTACTGAGTGAAATTATGCATGCACCTGACCCATGTCAGACACACTCACTGTCTGTATTTAAACTTCTTTGTAGCACGAGGTTAATGGTCATATAACTGTAATGGGTGCATGAATAGTAACGATTCATTCTGAAGGAACTCATTGATGCTGGGCCTTCACCCACACCAGAATAGTGGCATACAATGTTAATTGTTGAGAGCAAGAATATAGTTAACTTAGTTAAATTCTTGAGCGTGATCTTTGAGTAATAGACTACACAGCGTTACTTCAGCTTTTAAAAGAATTAACTGACAAGCCTCCATTACAGGCTTTTAACCGTGATATTACCATGGAAGTGACAACTATCTCAACCGTGTCTGTCTGTGTGTGTGTGTGTGTGTGTGTGAACAGCTACTTGGAGACATGTCCTCCATATGTGCGAGTCATCAAGGAGGAGGAGTTATGGTTGTATAAGAATCCCGTCAAACACAGCACGGTGACCACGCCCATTTTATTTGTGAGTGACAGCAGGAGCTAGGAGGTCTGGCGAAGAGTCTCCATTTTCCATGTTAGATATGCAGTAAACTATGTATTTTTATGGTATGTGTGTGTGTTTGTTTGTGTAGTGTCTGTGTTTCTTCCTCCCAAGTGCATTTATTTTGACTCACTTTTTTTCTACACGCCAACTCACAGATCTCAGGCAGGGACTACTTGGTAAGGATCATTAAGAGAGGGTGTGGCAAGTTGCTGCGATTCCCTCCTATTGCACACAGTGGAGGATTGTTATTGTTGTGTGGCTTGTTTGTGATGATGTCATTGTTTATTTGTAGGGTTGGCCCTGACCGCAGGTATGACCGGCCTCGTCACTGATCTCATTAAACTGAGCGTGGGCAGGTACGTACAGACAAATGTTGTCAGGGTGATGGAAATTGGAGAGACTGAGTGTGTGTCAACATAGTTCTCATTAAGTGCAGTCCCTTTACCTTACAGCAGCTGCTACACACACTGGAATAAATTCGATGTGCAGAAATTTGGAGGGAAAAAAATTTATCTTGCTTCTTTTTTTTTTCTTTTTTTTTTCCTCCAAATTTCTGCACATACACACACACACACACACAAATCTGTGAACTTCCTAAAGTGTCAGTTTGACCTAAAGTTTCATGTCTGAACAAATCTGTGAACTTCCTAAAGTGTCAGTTTGACTTAGAATTTCATCGTCTGAAAAGTGTCTTAGCTCACTTCTCTCTCTCTCTCTCTTGTTCAGCTATCTCTGGACGTCATGTGAGTGTGGCAGAAGAACAATAGAGAGAGAGAGAGGGTTCTGTCCACTCTTATGTGATAGAAAGTTTGCAAGACTGGCCTTCTGATGTTGAGATTGGTGTTCCCTTAGTGATGTGCAAATATCAATATGAACTCCCTCGTCAGTTATATCTCTGCATCTTTGAACTGTTTTTGAGAATGTTTGCAAGTATTTTGAAGGCACCATAGTAGAGCAATTTCATCATTCCTTATCTGGACTTAGTGTTGAAATAGTGCACACCATGTCTTATGGTACATATGTCTGCACCCAAGGAATATTTCAGAGGAAACCCTACAATTATGTCCGTTTTAAATAAGTCTTTCTCTCTGAGCCTAGTCTCACTTTCCCCTCCAGAATAAGTTACAGGGACAGTCACTGTAAGTTAACAGAATGTGTTATAGATTTATTGAAGTTTCACAAGCAGAGAAGGAATAAATATAAGCACAAACAGCAAGGGCAAAGGTCAAGTTTAATGATTTGACATCAAGTGTGAAAATATATCCCTTCCCAGATCTCACCTATTGAGTCTCACTTGATTTCATCTATTCAGAGAAACAGCCAAGGCCAGGTTGAATGCTGACAGACATGCTCACACGGACACTTTGCCTAGCACTTCTAGAACACAGAGGTCCAGCTATCGGACTAATGCACAGAACAGCCAAAGAGGTGGCTAGAGATGGTCGTTTAGATAACATCATAGAACAACCATGAACCTTGCAATGGACAGTTTGTATGTGTGTTTGTTATTTGTTTGTTTGTGTGTTTATATGTAGGCCTCGACCAGACTTCTTTTATCGTTGCTTCCCCAATAGTGAGGTGACCTCTGACCTTACCTGTGTAGGTGATCCAGACTTGGTAGAGGAAGGGAGGAAAAGTTTTCCTAGTGGCCACACCTCCTGTGAGTCATATGACACTAATCTTGTGCACTATTGGTGTATTTGTTGGTCACACCTTACCCACTATAACGGTCACACCTTACCCACTATAACGGTCACACCTTACCCACTATAACGGTCACACCTTACCCACTATAACGGTCGCACCTTGCACTATATAACTATAGCCATCGCACCTTATCATCTTATTCATTTTGGCCATCCCTTACCCATCATAGCTGTTCGTAGTGACTCCATCTTTCTTATATATGTTCCATGGTTGTGAAGTTTTTCTTAATTAACAGGGGTATTCTCGTGTTTTGGATTCCTCACTCTATATTTGGTTGGCAAGCTGCGTTGCTTCAGGCCAGAAGGGCGTGGTCAAGGGTGGAGACTGGTCTTTGCTCTTAGTCCTTTAATGGCGGCCATATTGGTTGCACTGTCCCGGCTGCAGGATCACAGACATCACTGGGATGGTGAGTGTACTTGCACGATTTCTCCCTCATGATGTGTGTGAGTGTTTTTATTTTGTTGTTGTTATTTGTTTTTGTTTTTCCTTCCTTAGTAATTACTGTATTTAGTGGTTTGCTCATACATACAACCATTGACTAGAATGTGTACAATCCTAATAGTCTCACTTCACTTGTGTTGCACCTTTGAAAAGCTTTATATTAGCACGGTAACCGTGCCGTTCGGGATTAGTAGTACGAGTAACGTGATTGAACTAGCACAAGGCGAAGCAGAGCGCTATTTCAAATTGCTTTACGAGTGCTATTGATCCCGAATAGCACAGGTTACCCGTGCTATCACTCGCTAATAGCACAGGTTGCCCGTGCTATCACTCGCTAATAGTAGGCCAGCTTTATTTGCACTATAGCTACACTTCACCATTCCCTCACAATCTCTGTTTGAGGAATCGCTTCCTCTTTCAACCGATGATGGCTCCTTCTAGTCTGTTGAAGAAAAAATACAGGTAGAACTTCTGCACCAAAGATTGACATAGATTCCAACTTAAAACTACTCGAACTGTACATTTCCAAGACTAGAACTGCACGCATGCACGCTTACCCATACTATTTCACTTAGTTACGCGCTATTTCACTTTCCCCGTGCAATTTCAATTGAACAGCGATTTCCCCATACATTTTTTATGTGTTTATTTGTGTGTATGTATGTAGATATCCTGGCTGGGAGTTTACTAGGTATGTGTGTTTGTGTGCTGTGCTATTTGCACCACTACTATCCTCCCTGGCATCATCTCTCCTATTTACCTTACTCCGCCCACTCCAGGGAGCTGCAGATGGGACAGAAGGAATGTAGTAGTCCCAGTGCGGGGGCGGGAGGAGGTGGTTTCCATGGCTCCCACTCTATGTTGACTTTACCAAGTCAGAATCTCTCATCCAGAACTTCATGACTGTGATTCATGTTGGGTATGGGTCATCAGATGTGCCCAGGCTGCTGGGTATGGGTCATCAGATGTGCCCAGCCTATTGGGTAGGGGTCATCAGGTGTGCCCGGCCTGTTAGGTAGGGGTCATCAGTTATGTCAGCCATGTAATGATCAATAATGTTTATGCATATGATTGCGGGAAATGAAAAAAATGGTACAAAAAATTTTCTGCTCGAATATGGAATATTATTAACCCTCAGCACACATGCGCGAGAGGATTATAGTAGTCGTCCTGTCTGTCTGTCACGCTTTGATTTTGGAGATTACTGACAACCGTTGATTTAGGTATGAACTTACTCAGGACAAAGATTTAGGTCCTTTGATTGTGCTACTTTTTTTTATCTTGGGCTAATTGTTGAGAAAACGCGAAGCTTTCAGCTCTGTGTAGGTACCAGCTTTTGTGGGTAATGCCATAAAAGCTGGAAGAAAATGTGTTCCATAGTAGAGATTAAAGTATTGATGTCATGTAGTTGAAGTGCGGTGGAACTTAATTCCAGTTTTTGATTAGTTGAAAATCTTGTGGAGCCAGAAAGAAAAGTGACGTGAAATACATTAAATGAATCAGATCATGCTTAAGACATTGAACAAAAGTAATGGGTCTAGTAATTGTAAGTAGTATTGGAGGTTAAATATTGAGATGTGCAAGTCTTTCAATTTGTAAGGAATATTATAATTTTTAGAATGTATTTTGGTGGCATGATGTAGAATGTTTCAGTCGGTGGACCTTCTTCAGCTTATAATGAAGGGGAAAAATTAGCTATTACTTTTTTTTTTCTTTTTTTTTTCTTTTTTTTTCTTTTTTTTATAGCTGAAGAAGGTCCACGGACCGAAACATTCTTTAACAATTAACTATGCTATGTTAAGCTAATAGCTATACAGTGGAGTCTCTGGATAAAGGACACTTTGGGAGCAATATAAATTCAGCGCATTTTGTCCCTTGTAGAGGGATTGTCCTCTTTAGGAGATTCTATTTGTATTATTTTGGTACAGGAATTAATTTTGGGGACTTCAGATTTGTCTTTCTAAGAGAAATTATCAATACATTGTCCCTTCGTCGGAGTGTCCTTTATCAGAGACTTCACTGTATACTCATTCAGGTTGATCGTAGCAATGAACCTCTACGATATAGATTTTCATTTACAGAGTTAAGAGAGGCAATAAGTTTGGCATCAGCAGCAAATAAAAACACAGATGAAAAAGAGCAGAGAGATGGTGGGTCATTAGCATAAATAAGAAAAAGCAACGGTCCAAGCACACTACCTTGTGGTACACCTGACTAGACAGGAAGTAAACCAAATTTACTTCCAGCAATTTCTACAAAAAGCTTTCTATTTCGTTTGAAAAAATAACCAGAGAGGGTCAGTAATGCCAGTTAACCAAATTTTATACAAGAGTTCATTGTGAGCGACTGAATCAAAGGCTTTGGCAAAGTCAAGAAACACAATTTCTGTGTGTCACTTTCACTCCACAGAATTGAAAACTGAAGTGTACAGTAGTAGAAGTTGATAAAGAGTGGATCTATTTCTGATAAAACAAAATTGTGTGTTTGAAATTTTGGATATATAGAATCTGTTATCTTAGAGAATACTAGCTAGTGATTCCAGTACTTCATGATACACAGGACTCAGAAATAGGCCAGCAGTTTCTTATAAATTTCATTTTTTGTGAAGTGGAAATAATTTATGTACCTTAACATCGGCTGGAATGGAATGAGATTCCATAATTCAAGAATTTATTATAATTTATTGACTACAAATATGAGAGTGACAAGGAGTTAGAGATGGCTAAAAAAATACCACCTCCAATACCATTTAGTCTGCCTCTGCGAAAAATTTGATAGCCAGCTGGAATTATCTTACTGTTTGAAATTTGTGGAAGTAACCATGTCTCAGTGATTGCAATTATACTGGGAGGTTTGGCATATGTAACAGATTGAAAATAAATAGGAGAGTTTGTTCTGAATACAATATCAGTATTGTATTGAGAACAAACTCTCCTCTCCTCTGTGTGCATTCCATTATTTCTTAGTCGGATATTTGATGATATATTTGAGGAGGAGTGGGTGTACTGTAGTGAATTATTGCATGACATGCTACTTGTGACAGCTGAGCACTCGAGCAAAGTAGAGTTATATACCCATCAGGAGAATTGCTTTGTTCATTTCCAAAGGGTAGGTGGTTGTGTTCCAGCTAGCTACTGGATCCATGCCAACTTGCGAATCAGAAGAAACTTGATTTGAATTCTGGGCATTGAGTGAAAAAGAAGAGCCCTGAACTGATCCACAGACAGATCCATTTATAAATAAAAAGTTTATTGCTTTAAACTTTAATGTCCTTTGGGTTTATCCCAGAGGAAATCAAAGACTTTCTCTCTCTTTTAAGAGAATACTCTCAGAGTTCTCTCTGAAGGGGTCCTATATGGTTTTATATATAGTTTGGATTAGGTCAATTTACTATTAGTTTGTTTGGATAGAAGCAGAAACTTCAGTTGTTTTCAACAACTTTACAAGTAGAGGTGGAGGTCTTACATGAGTGGGGCAATATTTGCCCATTCTCATACAATCTGTAACAGAGAGCTTAGAGATGTCAGGCATGAGTGAAGACAATACTGATATCACCTGCATTTGATCACTGACCAGTCTACCATGACGTGAAGTGCCTTGTAGATATTCATTAAGCTAAACTTACGTTCTTGAGATGAGAAGTGAGGCTTACTGGGGACAGATCGCTGACTGGTTGATCTCACTACAGATGCAAATGGTTATAGTAGGTGTAGAATCTTGATCAGAAGGATGACTTGGACACGGCTGCACACAGCTTATCTCTTTGATATTTGAAATATCCTTTTTGAGAGACTTAATTGTGTCCAGCAGATCTTTTATGGTAGATTTTTGTCTGTCTAGTCGACTATGAGGACAGAAAAAAGAACCATCAGAGTTGGAGAAATTTTGAAAAGCAGACTGTGAAGCCACGTATTACAGTTTCCGTCGCAAAATATGGCATCTTTAAAGTAGGGTGAAGCTTGAACATCATAAACCTAGCCAATCAAGGTCAATTTAGTAGAGCAGGATAACTACAAAGTTGTGCACTTTTTGAAAAAAAAGCATGAAATTTCTAACATAGTACAGACCATAAGGATTAATTTGAGATGTGGAGGGAAGTTGAATTTGACCTCTGGAGACCGGCAGAGGTCAAATTCAAAATGGCCGTCATCTATCCTTCCTATTCTTCAAGCGTGGAGATGGTATAGAAGCCACTCTGAAGGCACACAGAGTAGGGTGGCATAAGAAATGTCGGCTACAGTTCAACAAAAAGGCATTTCATGAGCAAAAGCAGAGAGAACTGACTGAGGGACAACAGCAAAGTCTCCTACACCTATGCCAACCCGATCTGCTCACAAGCATCCACAGACCACAGAACTTACTTGCTTCTTTATTTTGTGATGAGCCTGCTGGTTCTGCAGGCTTACACAAAGCATCAACCTGCAATATCGATGCAAATGTGCGGAAATGTGCCCTTGAAGTCGAGGACACTACAAGCTTGCAGCAGGAGACATGATTGCCATTGATGCCGTGTACCATAACAAGTGCCACCTTTGTTCGCTATACAATAGAGCTAGGCAGGCTACATCCAAAAATGATGATGATGAAGGCGAGTCTTGTTTGCATGACATTGCCTTTGCTGAGCTGGTGGCCTTCTTAGAGGATGTGAGAAGCAATGAAGATAGTGATCCTATCTTCAAATTGACAGACATCGCTCAGCTGTACAAGGTCAGACTGGAGCAGCTTGGTCTAACTGTAGAGAAGCGAATTCACACGACCAGGCTGAAAAAGAGACTTCTTTCAGCACTTCCTGACCTCCGAGCTCAATCACAGGGAAGAGACATTTTGAGTTTTGAAAAGGACATTGGACCAGCCCTCATGGTGGCCAGTTGTCATGATGATGATGCTATTCACCTCATGCGAGCAGCCCAGGTAGTGCGCAAAGAGATCTTTGACTCAAGTTTCTCTTTTGATGGATTTCAAGGAAAACTGCCAGCAGGAAGCTGTGCCACCATCCCTATTGGCTTTGGTAAGTATGATACTTGAAGGTACAAACATCAAGCATAAGACTCAGACAACTGCTACAAAACCTAGCCTAGCAATCTCTCAATTGATAGTGTGAAGCATCCAAAAAAAGTTGACTCATCAAGTTTGACACGTCATCGCTATGGCCAAGACACCCCACTTCCTATCTACTTGTCCCTCAAAATCCATGCAGTTACACGAAATAGACTCATTGACACTTTTTAATCTGGGATTGTGTGTCTCATATGACAGATTGCAACTCAATTCAGACATTGCAAATGCTGTATGCCAAAGTTTCAGGGCTGAAGATGTAGTGTGTCCACCAAGATTACGTAGTGGACTGTTCACAACAGGAGCTGTGTATAATGTTGACCACAACCCATCCACAACAGCTAAAGATTCTTTTCATGGCACTGGAGTGTCACTTGTACAACATCCATCACACACAAATGGTGGAATTGATCGCAGCATACCAGTGATAAGTCTGAGTGGCTCTTGCACCAATCAGTAACACCACTACCACCAGCCTACACTATGGTGCAATCAGCTGCATGCACAATAAAAGATTTCAGTGCCCCAACTGTGCAAGGTCCAATTAAACTATCCAATTTTCTTGCTACTAAAACTGCCAAAGAAGATGAAAATGCATGGCTCAGCAAAGTCAAAACAGCTGTGGAAAAATCTACGGTAGATGGCTGGATATCATGGTCCGCCTGATATGCTGATATGCAACCCCACCAGCAGCAATTAATGCACTATTGCCTTTATTTCTTGACAGTGCAAATTCAGTGGCAATGATACGGCACTCCATGGACATCATTAAAGCAGCAATTCAGCACTTGAAATCTGGTCAAATGCCTGTTCTTGCTGCTGATCAACCACTGTATGCTCCGGCAAAAGAAATTTAATGGGCTTGGCCAGCCACATTTGGAGAGGATCACTTTGTAATTATGTTCGGTGGTCTACAGATTGAGATGGCTACACTGAAATTGCTGGGAGACTGGCTGGAAGACAGCGGCTGGACAAACACCCTGGTACAGGCTGACATTGCACATTCTGGAACAGCAAATTTCTTCATACATGCCAGCCATGTCACCCAGACTCGTCTACGCACCAGGTCACTGCTGCAAGCCTTTACACACTCCTCCAACGAACTTATAGTGAAGACCAAACATCTGATGGTGCCAATGCCAAGCAACTGGATAGTTCATGTTTTGAGAAGTGGTGTATACGGTGAGCAGAGGTCTGTATTTACTTTGACTACTGGCTTAAGACCATAACACTGGATCTTCTTCGTATATCAGGTCCCGTGTGAAGGTAATTTTCAGCTTTACACAGAATCTTTGACACAGACTAGATCACACATTATTCCAGATGGCTTTCTATACATATCCGGGATATGACAACTCTCTCTGAAAAGCATCCAGATATTCTAGAACAATTCAAATCTGGAAACTTCGTGGTCCACAAAACCAGAAACAAATTCTCTGCCATAGCACTTGACCAGTGCCATGAGCAGAATAATGCACTCGGCGGCTACTTCTACATGTGGCAAATGCTGTGCAAAAGGGATGTAGGAAGGTAACTATACGTACTTTTGATACTGATGTGGTGGTACTGACTGTTGCTTCTATATCCCTTGATGAGCTGTGGGTTGCTTTTGGTGTCAAGTCAAACTTTCGACATGGCTGGCCACAATGACTCCAGCACAGTGTCTGACACTTCCAGTTTTCCATGCCTTTACTGGGTGTGACACTGTGTCCTCTTTTGGTGGCAGAGGAAAGAAGACCGCATGGGTAACTTGGAAGTCTCTCGCAGAAGTGACCATTGCTTTCAACGAACCTTTATTCCAACTGAGGTCAGCAGTGAAGGATCAATATTGCTTCTGTAAAGATTTGTAGTGCTAATGTATGAGAACCAGTGAGAGTATGAGGAGTGAATGATGCCAGAAAATAGCTCTTCTCACGGAAGTCTAGAACTCTGGACAACATTCCTCCAACCCAGGCAACTCTGAAACAGCAGATTAAACGGACATGCTACCAGGCCAACTGTTGGACCAAGCATTGGTCATGGATCCAGAGATGCCAGAGCCATCAGACTGGGGCTGGATAAAGGAAACAACTGTATGGCAGCCTCGTTGGACAACTCTTCCCGTGAACTAATCTCCTTTCACTGTAAGAAGCGGTGCACTGGACGTTGCAAGTGTGCTAAAGCTGCTCTTAAGTATACAGCACTGTGTTCATGCTCTGGAGACTGTTAGCTAGAACTTGATTCAAGTATAACTCAATTATCACTTGATCGTTATTAATTTTAAATGATTTTCTAGTTTTGGTGATCTTAAAAGTATTTCCAAGTGAAAGAGCACCCCCAACCTGGTAGTAAATGACCCTCTAATTGTTCTTTATAACCCGCTCTACCAATTTGGTTGTACATAGTAGTAAGCTACTATCCCGCAAAAAAACACAACAAACAACAACAAACTCGTTTAGCTCTACGGAACGGAGCTAGAGAGAGCTCAGGGTGGGGTCACGTGATATAGCGCAAGTCCGGCAACATCATATCAACACTATTCTCGCTCGTACATATATGCGCATGCACACACACGCACACACAAAAGTAATTTTTAAATAGAGACGTGCGGTCCTCATTTAATAAGTAAAGGCGGCTGATAAGAAGGTAGGCGAACGCAAAGAACCGGCAACAAGAAGTGAGAGCAGTTAAGGCACATCTATATTAGGTGAGTTTCCGCGAGCAAGGTGACAAGTTTGTGTAGAGCTCGTGATTTGCTTTGCAGTTGAGCTATGGCTGCCACGGAGAGACTTGAAGAAGAGCTGAAGATTGAAAGTGGGAAGAAGCTGAAAACTGCTACAGATCCCTTGGAAAGACTGCGATTAGCCTCGCTGTCCAAAGGAGCAAGTGGCATTAAAGGAATATCAAGGTCAGTTGAATTTAATAGTTTTAGAGACAAACACTGACTGAAAAAAAATTTTTGTACCTTTTTCTGAGCTTTTTTGGGCTCTGTGGCGATAGAAAAGGGACCTTGTCCCAGTATAAGTTTATTCAGGAGGAAGAGGTTTGCTGCACATCTTATTGAACCACCTCCTGCTTCAATAGACATACAGTTAAAAAAACCCAACTATACACTAACTGCTCGGCCATTTTAGTGAATAGACGGGTGACTTGCTATAACCTCTCTTTCTTGTCATGGATACGTACAAGCAACACACACACACACACACACCAGGGTTTCATGCAGGATTTTTGCTGGAGGAAGAATTAGAACTTACAGATGCCTGCCATTTGTGGTAGTCTTAGCTTAATCTTTCTTCAAACATTTTCTTTGCAAGCATCTGTGGGGAATAACTAAATGACCAGACTCCTAGTAGTGCAAAAATTGCAGTTGTGCTAACCAACCTCCTCTGAACTGTGTTTGTTTATCCAAAAGATCACTTCAGAAAGGACCAGGCTGGTGTGGAGTTTCCCAGATATCTTCCAAATTGTACCCATTACTGAAAAATTAATAAACACTCCCTTTTTTTTTTCAACTCTATGCCACATCTCATGATCAGCAGTCGAAATGACTTCTGCAGAGGAATGCCTATGCAGCCCACCCATTCTGACACCACACCCATTCTGACACCCCACCCATTCTGACACCCCACCCATTCTGACACCCCACCCATTCTGACACCTCTTCTTTTGTTGACACGCTGGTCACATGTATGCTTGTATTCTCTCACTACTTCCAAATTCAACTGTGGCTAATGCAATATTAACATCCTGAAATGAAGAGACTGGGAGATGCTAGGGCCAGACATTCTCACCACTGAACCCAGATAACTTCATTAAGAGAAAGAGAAGATACTTTAAAGTGGTTGTCATAACAGTAGTAGTGTGACATGTGTACTTACCATTGGAGGAGTATATAGCACGTGCTACTGTATACAAACCAATCTGGTGCACTAGACACCAAGGTTGAATTTTGTGGTCAGGCATTTAACGTGGACCTCTTGGCTCATAGCCGGTCGGGATACGCCCACTTATGATCAATCCACCAACATTGGCAGTGCCACGCCCATCTAGTGTGACTGTATAAAGGCCACACCCACATTGTGGGGTCAGCAAAATATTCCTGATGAACTAGTTATACGATACTGAGGTACCATAAGATGACCACACTCACACATATATTACTATGACAACCATGTCACGATGTACATGTGCTTGTAATATGTGACCAACCATTGGACGTGATACATGCACGCACACACGCTACCAAGCAACATACTCGTGTTGTATGCGTGTTACACAAAAAATATTTCACATTTTGACAACATTTCACAAAGTGCAAATTTTGGCAAGTTGAAGTAATGGTGGTGTTGCGAGTGTTGAAGTCTCTCCTTGGGAGGAGTTCTCACTCTTCCATCCCATTCCAGTCTCCCTGTCCCACTCTTTCATCCCATTCCAGTCTCACTCTTTCATCCCATTCCAGTCTCACTCTTCCATCCCATTCCAGTCTCCCAGTCTCACTCTTTCATCCCATTCCAGTCTCACTCTTCCATCCCATTCCAGTGTCCCAGTCTCACTCTTCCATCCCATTCCAGTGTCCCAGTCTCACTCTTCCATCCCATTCCAGTGTCCCAGTCTCACTCTTCCATCCCATTCCAGTCTCCCAGTCCCACTCTTTCATCCCATTCCAGTGTCCCAGTCTCACTCTTCCATCCCATTCCAGTGTCCCAGTCTCACTCTTCCATCCCATTCCAGTCTCACTCTTCCACATTCCAGTCTCACTCTTCCATCCCATTCCAGTCTCACTCTTCCATCCCGTTCCAGTCTCACTCTTCCATCCCGTTCCAGTCTCCCTGAGGTATTGTCACTAATTCATCCCATTCCTGAGAGGGACTATATTCCATTAGAGGTGCTATCACTGTTGTATTCCATTCCACTCTCTGTGAAGTGCTAATCACTATTCCATTCCAGTCTTCCTGACATACTGTCTCTATTCCATTCCATCGTCCTAGTCCCTAGAGCACAATGGCACTCCCCTACTCTCTCGAAATGAAAGAAGAGGCTTAGAGTGTGTGCTTCTTGCTAGCTAACCACAAGCCTTGCCTACATGGCTGTGCAGTGACACTAGTTGTGCGTGTATCCCTGGTGACAGTCGTGGCTGATGACAGGCCACATAGCTACACACATACTTCATCCAGCTACAAGGGGGAAATAGTCATTGGCAGAATTGCTTCATGCGTGAGAGGAGAAGATGGGTGTGGCTGACTTCAGGAGGTCGAAAACTGGCAGATGCAGTTGGTATGTGTTTGGTAAAGTGCCCGGCTCATCTGTGGTAATTTAAGAAGCCCTGGGCTGATTGGGTGATATCTGAAGCCACTATCGTTTGGCTGTTAGATATGGTATATAATTGTCTTCATGAACAAGTGCTGTCTTGAGATTGTTGTTGTAGGTGTTTTTTTAATCTTTAGCAAGATAGAAAGTTAGATACAAGGTGATTCATTGCATGGGTGTGTGTGTGTTTGTGTGAACTAAGCAGTTCTTTATTGACCACTGGCCAGTCTGTTCCCCTCAATTGTGTACTGATATGTTGTTCTGTTGAAGTTTAAAAGTGATTGTGAAGGTGATCGCAAATGCTTAAATCATAAGTTTATTGCTGCTCTTGGTGATCCCCTAGAGATAGTACAAACTCAATCACCCCACCCCCCACCCCACACCCCACTGTAGATTGATTCCCCAGTGAACTCCTATTCCATTCCTTCCCGGTGAATTATTACTGGACAGTGTTTATCCCAGAATAAAGTAAGTAGAGTGGGATTTGACCACACCCATGTGTTCATAGTTATAGCCTTGGATGTGCAATCTCAGGCTAGCTAGAAACATTACCAGGGGGTCCGTAGACAGCGGCTTTATCTAATATACGCTTATAGCTTCTTTTCCCCCCCCTTAGGGCGACAGAGAAGCACAACACTGAGTTGTGTGTTGAAGTAGTTAAGTTGTTTCCTTGGTAACAATGCCTGATCACTAGAATGCCGCTTTAATTTGTTACGGTTCTGTTGATGTGTAGGAAGTTTCGTATTATGGATGATGATGGGAACAATAGGCTGTCTCTTGAGGAGTTCCAGAAAGGTGTGCAAGAAACTGTGAAAATGTCAGGAGAGGTGAGATCCCTTTACCCACTGATATTAAGTCAGCAGTGCATGGTACTTGGTGAGTTGTTGATTGGTTTAATTCTGTATCCGTTGATTGCAGGATATCAAGACCCTGTTCAAGTCATTTGATGCAGACGGCAATGGGTCCATTTCAATGGATGAGTTCATAGTGAAATTACGGGTAAGGAGGAGAGTTGTGCTGGCAGTAGGCGTGCCTGCCATGCCGGTGGTGTTGGGGAAGGTTGCTTCATAATCATTCTCTGCTTCCTCCTGTTTTGATCAATGTTGCTCCTGTAATCACAGCTTCGTTACCATCACTTAATATGGCATGTCATACTTTAGTACTAACAGAGTTCCTCCTTTCTTCATACCCTTAAGTAGACCGTGCCTCCTTCCCTCTCCCGTGTGGCATGTAATTAGGATGACAATCTTTACCTATCCTAAATGATGGATGCTGGTTTGATAGTCCCTTTTCCTGATATTGACCCTGAGTTGCAGGAGGAGGATTGTCTACTGGACAACAAGGGACTACGCAAACTGCCACAACAATATGTTGTTGTTGTTTTCTGTCCTCAACTGCAAATGCTGCAAGACACAATGCTAGGCACGTGATATTTATTCTTGGGTCATGAAATATAAAGAACTGCGGAATTAAACGGAGTTTCAGTGTATCACACACACACACACGCCTAGTGTACCACACCCACGCTTAGTGTGGAAGAATAGAACACTTGAAAACAGAGGGAGGGAAAAGAGAGAGAGAGGGGGGGGAACGTAAGTGTTGAAAGCTATAACAACAGGCTTTTTAACAATACAGAATTTTTTAAATGTTTGGTCGCCACTGGGAATCGAACCCAGGATCATTTGAATAACGCACAAGCGCTCTGCCACTGAGCTACGACAACCACCTGGCAAACAAACACTCCAATTCTGTATTTATACTGTTAAGGGGTACTGCTGTGCTACTGTCTCACTCTTAACAGACCAACAAAAGTTCTCTTTTCTCAAGGATTCTTTCTATACATTATAATAATATATAATATATTGTACTTATTACATGAGTCAGAGTGTGATATGGTGAAATATTTCAGAGAAGGCTAATTTATTTTCATGAGCCAGAGGAGTGAAAATAAAGCCTAGAGTGTAATAAGTGGTTTATTCCACACTAGATATCTTCACAGAACTAGTTTTTTGTTTTTTTGTTGTGAAGTGGGGGGAGGGGGGGGGGGGGGGGGCGGCCCCCCCCCCCCCCCCCGCGGTTGCGAGTGTGGCGGGATTGGGCTCGGGCGCCCGTCCTCGGCGG
>WLWI01001201.1_pt1 | contig 22675 bp, 18 predicted proteins | sample 6701501 | NCBI WGS metagenome assembly WLWI01 (sample SAMN12718690, study PRJNA515312) | sponge metagenome | isolation source: marine sponge | host: Mycale hentscheli | place: New Zealand: South Island, Marlborough, Capsize Point | collected 2014-11-01 | reverse complement strand
CCACAATTCTTTTCTAGAACCGTTAAATGATGAGTATCGACCGCATCAACTTTCTTCTGCTTGGTGGATGGTATGAGTCTTTGAAAGACTCTTTAGTTATTTTAAAAAGCAAGTGCACTCGCAAGTGATTTACAAGGAAACCAGTTAGTTTAAATTTGAATAGGGATAAAAATTTCAATTTTAAAATTCTCCACAAAATTTGGACAAAAGGAGCAGCTAACTCTTATATATTATTAATTGTTGTGGCATCAACCCCTCCGCTTTTCATCACTGTATAATGGCATAGGGGCAGAATTTATTAGCGGCATCCATTGTATATCTCTTAATGTGAACAGCTACAGTTTAGCTTTATATTACTTGTCAACTGTATTCCAGAAAACACAATGTATAGAATTTTTTTCCTCTTTTGAATGCAGCTATGTAACTATCCCACTCCCATTTTCAACTTGCTCGTACCCATCTTTCAACTTCAGTGTGGTGGTAGACTCTCAATTTCTTCCAATAAGCTAGAGAAGATAAACTACTATGAAGTTCTTGCAGTGTTCCTCTTAATTTTCTACTGAGACCGTAGCTCTGAGTTCTCTCTTCTTTACATTATCCATCATAAGAATAAAAATCATATACTTTTGTTAGCTTGCTCACTTTTTGTGTCACAGTGCATCAGCAGTTGGATTTAAACAGCTATCAGCTTGGCAACCATATGATGCTATGGTGATTAAAACTTAATGTAGTAAATATTTTTAATGGATGTGGTTTAGTTCCAAGTGCCATGCCCTCCTCCCCCCTTATTTTCATTCATGGTTGTATAATGTTGTCTTTGAAGAAAGTCTGAAAGATTGATCAGGGTAATTAATAGACTATATGTTATTAATAGACTATATGTTCATGGTTGAATGTTGTGTACTCTCTTCTTAATAACAAGCTTAACAAAAAACTCAAATTATCTGAATAATTATTGTGGTTCATATGAAAATAGCAATGCAAGATGTCAGGCAGCAATTTATTCAATATGGGCATGAGGACATCTATTTGAATGCACTGCTTTCACAATACAAAATTGAAAAGTATTAGTGGCATCTGCTTATATATGACTTTACTACCTATTATTCTCAGCTTAAATCCTGAGTTAAAATAAAGCTAAACAAAGAACTGTATTTGAAATTTAATAGCTGTCTCTTTTTAGCACCATTTGAAGTGCCATAGTTTTCCTGTTGGTTTTAGTGGGATTAATAGATGATATGTTTAATGAACCATTTTATTGACACTTAGTCCAAGAGTCTAGATAGTAAATTAAATAAATACTAATTTTACACTAGTATATAATTCTGTATAGAGTAACTATTAGTTTTGGTTCATTGCATTCTTAATTTGAAAATCACTTCTAAAGAAGCCACTATTCTTCATCTGTCTCAAATCTTTCTTTGTATGTTCTTACTTGGACCTCACAAGCTGAATTCATGTTTTAACAGCTTTCCAGTTTTCTAAATAAGAAGCCTTATACTGAAGCCAGTGACATTTGATTATACAATTAACACGCATTAATTATAATGTCACTTGTCCAGACAGGGCTGATGGCAAGTCCTTCTTTCTTGTTGAAGTTTGGAGTTACCTGATGTGAATAGCCTCTTTGATCTGTCTCTTATACCAGTTAGTTCTTACTGTTATGGGCTACTGTTATTCTACAGTCTCACTCTCAACAGAACAACGGAAATTTTCTTTGCACAATGTCTTTTTATTGGTGGAATTTTTTTACCCTGCAAATTTCACTTCACAGTTTCTTTCTCAGCCTTCCTTTTCCTCATTAAATGTATTCTTTCTCTTTCAAAGGCTTTTTTTTTAATAATAATTTTAATGTCATTATGTTGCTGTGGGTGTTGTGTTTTGTTATTAATAGCTGTTGTTTGTATGTTATTGTTGTTGTTAACTTTGCACTGTTGCTATTATAGTATTTTTTGTCATCTTATCATCAATACCATTTCTATAATTAATTACCACTATACAAATCTATGTATTATATATATATATATACATATAATATATATATATATATATATATATATATATATATATGTTTATATGCATACCTGACTTAGATAGCTTTTCAAGATTTCCCCCAAACATTTTCCCCACAAATTTTTTCAAGAATAAATGCCATTTTCTTCTTTACTTCTAATGTCTGGGAAACCTGAAATGCTTTTGTCTGTCAAAGTGCAGTACTCTTGTACTGCACTTTGCATTTGCTACATTTACCATGATCTCTAACTCCTTATTTCCTTATCATGGGAGCATTCAATATATTCCCATACTGAATGCTTCAATGCCCCTGCACGTGAAGGATGGCGTGGCTACCTCTGAATGACGAGGCTCATTTTATGGCTGTAAAGTAAAGAAATGGGGAAGAATATGAACCTGGTAGCTTGTCACTTCTAGCCGGAATCTTTGAAGTCACGTAACTATTTCGGGAAAAGAGTACTGCACTTTGATGGACAAAATATTAGAAGGTTTCCCAGATGTTAGAAGTGAAGAGGATAATGTTAAGAAGGCAAGGAAAAGGTGCTGTTTAGGAAAAAATATCGAAAATCTGTAATAAACAAATAATTATTGAACTCATTGTACCATATTATATTGATGCCATTTCACTCTCATACTCACTTGCCATCAGTTCATGAAATACAAACATGAAAGTGAAATATCTCCCCGTATTGTAGTTTCTTGTGCAATAAGTTTTACATTATTTCTAATAGGTGACATGATGAATGAATTCAAGCAAGTTGGCTTACTGCTATTGCTTGCTTTTGGACAACATACATGTCAAGAAGGTATATACTATAGATATTATTGATGAATAAATACGGTAGTAGTAGCTAAGATACTTGGCCTTGCCTGCCATTAGTGCATATAAATTCTTGTCTATTCCAGAGAACTGTACTCTTGGGTTTCCACTAGTTCCTTTTGGAGAGATACAGGGAGACGTCACTTTAGCTCGTGCTTTAGATGGAGCATCGCCACCTGTAACATTATCAGTATCGACTCCGTTGTTTGGCACAAATGAATCTACTGTGCATGTGAGAGCACTCTGGTAATTACTGACTCACCTGTTACTTCTGGTAATATATTTTTAGGTTAGTACTAATGGATTCTTATCCTTCAATACCAGATCTACCTTTTATTTTTATCGGTTGACCACTTTTAAGATTGTTGCTCCATTTTGGACAGATGTGGATACTCGAGGTTCTGGCAACATTTATTACAGAAATAATCTGACTACCATTCAGTGCATTCAAAAAATAATTGAAAGGGAATTTTTGATTCCAAATTTCCAGTTAGTCTCATCTTTTGTGGGCACATTTGATGAAGTACCACTTTATAGCTCGATTGTGAGTTAAACTTGATTTTTATGAATCTATAATTGAGATAACATTCTGTTTGCATATGTGTTAAATAGATTAGAAACTCCTTTCAAGTAGTTTTAGTGAGTGATGGTCAGTTGTCATTTGTGTTCTTCTCCTATGGAGACATACAATCGAGAGGAAGTACCTTTATTGGATTTAACCTGGGAGGATACAGGAGGTTCTCTGTGCCAGGATCTCAGGCTCCAATTGTAGATGATATTGAGACATGCAGTAATGTGGGAATTCCAGGACTATTTGTTTACAGAGTGGATCAGTATGACATTATCCAACCTAACCATACAAATGGCAATGTAGGTAGGTTGAAACGTACATGTAAGTATGAATTACGGCCACAGTATGCCACAATATGTTGTTGGTGTTGCTCTTTTTTAGAAATATTAGTATCCAAGTCTCAACCAATATACATTGGAGATAATATAACTTTGACTTGCATAAATGGCAGTAACAATTTAAACTACAGCTACGAATGGTCACTCAATGAAATATCAATCCCAAATGAAGACATGTCTACACTTGTAATATCAGAAGTGATGCCAACTGTTCTAGGTCAATATAAATGTACAATTAATATGTACTGTACTGAACAATCTGCCACATTTTTCTTGGAAATAGCAGGTAATAACTGAAGCGAAAATACTTCTACTGGTAATGCACATTTAATCATTTTGGACTAACTATATTTACACAATGTGTGACGATACCACATATTGGATGAGTTACCGTAATTAACCCTCAGTGCGCGTACACGAGAAGGTTATAATAGTAGTGTCTTGTCTGTCTGTCTGTCTGTCTGTCTGTCTGTCTGTCTGTCTGTCTGTCTGTCTGTCTGTTTGTCTGTCTGTTGTCTGTCACACTCTGATTTTTGAGATTACTGCCTTACCCGTTTATTTAGGTATGAACTTACAATGACGATATAAGACTTTATTGTGCTTTTTTTTTTTTTATTTCGGGCTGAGTTTTGAGATATTGCGAAGTTTTCAGCTCCGTGTAGGTACTAGTTTTTGTGTGTAATGCCCCCTACTGTCATGTCATAATCACATGAACAAATAATTTCTTGCTGCCCACGGTAGTTTTGCTTTATGCTGAAAAGTCAACTGAGTGCTGGAAATAAAGTTTCTCGTTGAAATATATTCTCTTATGAAGACTGAGTTTACATGTACCATTCTATTTGCTTGAGCGATATTGATACCTGATAAAAATGCCGATAAATTATTATTTTAGTCTGAGATAATTTTTTTTAATAGTTAGCTAGTGTATAGTAGCACTGAGGGTTTGCACCTTGGTGCTTCATTTCAAGAAGTATCCCAAAATCTACATCAAAATATGCTGGCAAATAGTGTCCCAAATATGTTCGAATTCTTTTAAAATTAGTTTTGGAAGTATTGAATGTACTGACTTTAGCAATCATTGTTATTTTAATACTTTCCTAAATAACTGCTGATGTAAGTAATCACAAGTATAACTTAATTTAAAGTAGTTATTTACGATGAAGAAATGAGTAATGAAATGCATAAATACTATAACCACGCTGCAATTAAGGTGCCAATGTTCAAATGTTTTCAAATCAAATAACGTCTATCCTTCTTTCGTTAGTTACAGTGATGTAGAGAAATCTTAGGTGCGGTTTTAAAGGAATGTGTTTAAAGTTGTTCATGGGTGAAATCATCTCATTAGATAGTTTCCCCTATTAAAATAGTGTCTCTTACTCCCCCCTCCCCCACCTTGTTTCCTACGTCACTGAGTGGTGACATGAAATTAATACTCCTGTCCATTTATCTAAAGATTTAGATGAGTTGTCTCTGTCACCATTTCTATATAATATATCAATTCAAGGATACTGAGTGGTCATGTCTATTGATATTTTCATGTGTAATAGCTTTATTTAGTTAGGCCTAGAATGTCCATCTTAACTTGATTAAATGGAATTGCTGACTACTGGTAGATAAAATAGCTGAACTTTCCCTAGTTAAAGCCCACTTTTGTTAATTTGACACACTTTTGCAACAGTTATTCAACTTTGTGCTTATGATGCCTGACCTATAATATTATCGGCTTACTTTACCCAATATCCACTATTGGCATAAAGGACTGTAGAGCATTATACACACTCTACTGATCAGTTGAGAGGACACTTCACTCAATTATTCTATCTTTTAATTATTTACAAATGTTTTTATGAATTCAGAAGATGGACACACATGGATAGTAAGAACTGAATTGATATGCTAGGTCCAAAGGTACTCAACATAGCTTTTAATGCTCCATACCAAGTGTTCCAATCTCCAGACACATGTCTCGATGTGGTACACATTGACATTGTGGGACACTTACTGATGCTATATCATGGTTATCAATACCTTCTCATATTTGTTGACAGACTTACCAGGTGGCTAGAAGCCTTTTAACTAGTAGTGGACATGACTACAGAGACAGTAACATAAGCACTCACTTCGAGGTGGATTGCTCAATTTGGTGTACTACTATCAACTGCCATCACATAGCTAAAACATTAAAATTTGAGCTAGATGGGTTGGGATTTTATTGTTGGCTGTGTGAGGTTGAATGTCTCCTGGAGTGAGACTGATATGAGAGTGTACAGAAGAATATAATTTCCACAACAAAATCAGTTTATTAACTTTCAGCGTGTACACAGAAGAGGGTTATAATTTTCGTCCTGTCTGTCAGTCTGTCACACTCTGATTAGGATATTACTGACAATATTAGTTTGCAAATTAGGCTTTATGTGGAAGTGTTAATCGAGTGTGGTGAGTGTCCTTTGCATGTTTACCATTTCTTACGAACAGCATTTACATTTATTTTTTCATTGCGCTATTCAGTCTATAAGCCAGCAGTCTAAAACAATACATTTAATGCACTATGAGGCTTTATATTTATATTGTCTGGATAGAGTAGCTCTTCTCCTTTCTAACAATATAAGGCTGGTGTCTGGTAAACTTTCCTGAAGCTCATGGTGGAAGTGTTTCTTGAGGTCTTCTAAAATGATGTTAGAATAATGGCTGTAGTAAATTTGGGCAGAGTTTGTTTGGTCCACACAGACTTCTATGATGTTTATACCATTCTGTAGCACAATGAATGCTCTACAACATTCATTAAAATAAAAAAAAATTACTAACACAGGGCCTTGCTGCTACATTTCATGAAACCAGACAATTTAAGCCTAAATTTTTTATTATAAAAATGAGTAAGTCACTACATGAATACGTGTGAGGATATATATCAGTGAGTGTAAGAGCTATATGGAAGTGATGAAGCTTCACAGAAGCAAGCTTAGAGTCTACTGTTATGAGAAAATGTCATGGAGTCATAGAATAGTCAACATTAGAGTCACCTTAATCTAAACAATCCATGTCTGATACTTCATCAGTTGAAGAATATCTATTCTGCTGCTCATCCTCAACCATCATAGCATTTTGATATATCTATGCCTCTTAAGGAAACTATTGAATACTCAAAGGGAAAGAAAGACTCTTACCAAGTAAACTGAGGTCGAAGAAAGACTTGGATCCCCATTTCTTTTGAAAATGCTTACTGTTGGCACTGATAAATTCATGATGCTAATAGGCCACGGACATATTTTGCCTAATGGATGATAGGAATTTGGTCTTGGGGAGGAAACGAGAGGTGGGGGAGTGGTGTAGGTCCTATACAGTTTAGATGTGGACACATGCTGCAATTTACAAATGAATTAACTAAACAATCAAAATTGTCTTATGACTCAATATGTGCATGATTAGATGAATTGGAAGCTTTGGAGCGAGATCTCAGCGTTCTCCCTCTCTTCACCCCCCATCCCAATGCCCCCTCTCCCCCAACCCCCTTATCCCTTCTGCATAAAACAACATAGAAATTGCCTGCTACTAAAAAATTCTCTCTGTATGAATGTGCCACTTCTTATTAAGGTTGCATGATCAAAAGCAGCTGCCAGACTCTCCCTCCACACTTTTAGAGCTCATTATTACATGTGCGTGCTGTGTGGCTAATGTAATAATTAATATTTCAAGCTTATAATTGGTCAGGTTTGATAGAGAGTAGCAGCAAGGCCCTGTAGTAGTAAATTTTTATTTTAGTATGTGTTGTAAAGCATTCATTGTGCTACAGAATGTATAAAAATCATAGAAGTCTGTGTGGGCGAAACATGTTCTGCTATAATTTACTACAGCCATTATTTTAAAGCCATTTTAGAAGACCTTAAGAAACACTTCCACTACAAACTTCAGGAAAGTTTACCAGACGGCAGACTTATATTGTTAGAAAGAAGAAGAGCACTTTATCTAGACAGTGTAATTATAAAGCCTCAAAGTGCTCAGAATTTAACCTAAACATTGCAAAAGTTAAGAAAATTTATTGTTGAAATTGTACAAGGGAATGAAATCCGTGTTGCACTTCCTGTATCTGCATTGTTAGGACTGCTGGCTTGTGGACTGTATTGTAGTCTGAGAAGTGATTTAAAAACTAGCTATAGTGTATAGTAACGCTGAGGGTGCACGCCATTGGTAAATTAGTTGTAAACATATCAAGATAGTTATGTATCAAGTATTTTAAGGTAAGTTTGAAACTGAGATGTACGATACAGAGATAAAAGAACTGAAATGAAATATCGTGTGTATTTACATATATTAGACAACTGTAGTGGCCAATTTCCACTTTTACCTTACGGCATGTTTCAAGGCGACACACGTCTGAATAGTAATACATCCTCAAATATCAGCTTGTCACCTCATATTCCTCTATTTGGATCTGCTGAATCTATGGCTCATGTAAGTAACACAAGCCTTTTCACTATATATAATGTATACAGCTTTGTGGTAATAGCTTCAATCTATCTGTCATGTCAGGTGGAATCAAATGGATTCATATCATTTGGTACATCACTTCTGTATACCGGATCAAGTTATTTCTGGTCATCCTTTAAAATTATTGCTCCATTTTGGGCGGATAATGATCAGACACTATACGGATCTGTGTCATTCAGAACAAATTTATCAATGAGCGATGATCGCTGCATTCAGTATATAATAAAGGATGTAATAGAGAAGAAGTTCCTGGAGTATAATTTTGAAGTGAGGTCATCACTGGTTGCTACTTATGATGATATACATGCATTTGGAAACAATGAGGTATGACAGATGAAGCAAATCTGTGCATTTTATAATAACTGAATGTTGTATTTAGAGTAATAGCTTTCAAGTTTTTCTTATCAGTGATGGTAGACTGTCATTTGTAATATTCTCTTATGGCCGCATTCAGTGGGGGGACCACGCCTTCATCGGATTTAACTTTGGAGGAGCCAGGAGATTTTCAGTTCCAGGATCTCAAACTTCAACTGTGGCTGGAATTAATAAGTGTTCTAATGTAGGAATTCCAGGACTGTTTGTGTTTCGAGTGGATCGATACGACATCATACATCCCATTCCAAATATCACTGCAAATGCAGGTAGCTACCTAAATTGGTTTTAAATGAGGGTTTGGAATAAAGAACAGCTTATGTATGTACATTTCACTTGCTCATCAACTAGAATGCTACAAATATAGCTGATCAATTTAATAGTGTTTCTCATAATTAGAATTCTTGACAGTATAAGATTGCCAGTAAATGTGCCTCCTACTCCCCAAATGCTATACATTTTTTTTGTAAAAAAATTTGCATACTAATGTTAAATAAATAATTAATACTCATTTTGGTCAGATTATTATCAAAACCAATTCCTGATTGACCGTAATTTACACACGAATGACAGTCTGAACAATAATATTTCAATGCTAGTAAGAAAAAAAAAAGAATACTACATTACTCAATTATTACTCCTTTTAGTTGTATGCATGAATATTCATTGTATAAAGGAGTGTAAAAGTGTAAAATGCAATTTTTTATTAGAAATTTCTGTTACTTCATCAAAGCCAGTACCACTGTTGCCAGGAGACAATGTAACTCTAACTTGCTCAATGAATGGCAGCCAGATTTTAAACTATACCATAAGCTGGTTATTAAATGGAATTGCCCTGGTGAGAGAAACTTCAGCAGAACTAGAAATACCTCAAGTGGATCTTCAACTCACAGGGATTTATGAATGTATAGTTAACATGGATTGTGCATGGATCTCTGGATCATTATCAGTACAGATAGGTAAGTGAGTTATAATGGATGATATTCTGTTAGTATTATAGTTAAAGTAGACATTTATCTTCTCCCAATTTTTCTATATAATACTCATATGTCTTGATTTTGGTCAACAGTGTGATGGACACTCAGAACCTTCTTAGCTGTAATTGTCATGTCACCATTACCTCATCATTTATATCACATCATTTCATATTTTTATTGTCGACTGAAGCAAGTAGATGAAGCCATGATGCTACTCCTCCTTTAGCCACTGCATTGTTCCCTTATGAGCAGCCACTCTACTCAAAGGTGCTGCTATTATTGTCATCCAACCCGAAAATGTAGTTACAGTAGGTGGAAGCCTAGTTCTAGATGAATGTGAGAAGTCTCTGCCCAGCACACCAAGTTTTAATTCACTTCTGTGTTTGCTACTGAGCTTACGGACCCCATCACCAGCCTTCCTGGTGATTTTCCATAAGATGCCCACCAGGATAACTCCCTAAGTTTACCATCACCTCTGAGAAGTGGAAGTAACTGCAGCTCTTCAGTGCAGGGAAGCTGGGAGACTAGTAGACTACTCAGATGCTCTGTAGAGTTCAACAGCTCTTGGTAAAGAGCGATGAGGAAGCTATTCTATCTTGGTTGGGCAAAAATTTAAGTGCACATAATAACACAACTCTAGATTTAATACTAAGAATATTAATATATGAAATGATGAAGGAGCCATGAGTTACCAAAGGTTTTAAAATTGTGTTACAATTCACACTCAAAATATTGGTCAGGCATCTGCCCCCATGTTCTTCCTCTCTGACAATTAAACTATTGCTACCAATAAAACCTTTGTGAGAGAACTCCTTCTACAATGTCTTCCCAATAGTGTGAGCATGTGTCTTCCTACCTCTAGTAGCCTTGACCAGTTTGCTGAGTTGGCTGACAAGATTATAGATTAGATGTATTCTCTCTCTTTCATTGTTTTAAAACAATACAGAATTAAAAAATGTTTGGCTGTCACCATGAATTGAACCCAGGACTGTTTGCTTAATGCAGAAACGCTCTGCTATTGAGCTACGACAAGCAGCCAGTAACCAAACACCTTAATTCTGTATTTATACTGTTAAGGGTTACTACTAAGCTATAGTCTCGCTCTCAACAAACCAATGGAATTTTCTTTTTCAAAGATTATTTTTATCCGTGAAAACTTTTTACTCTGCTAATTTATCACTTCACAATTTCTTTCTCAGCCTTCCTTTACTCATTCGATGAGAGAAAATACTTTCTAATGATTAAAGAAGGCTGTCTCCAGCTCAGTATCAACTGCATGCAGAAGTCACACATCTTCAGGGACTAGTCAAATCACTGTCAACACACCAAGTGACTCCTGCACACTGTCATCCTTCTCCTAGACACCTGTCAATTTCTCATCTTGTTCATCCTATCCTTCAACTCTCCCATCATAGTTGTTACCGGTCAGGTCTGCTAGTATTACCTCAGTCAGCTAAGAAATTTATCAAACTATGAGAGCTGTCAAACCTCTTTGTCCCTTGCAACTGGTGATTAGTGCTGATGGCCTTAGTCACAGTTGCCATTTTTCACATTGTGGATCAGATCTTTTTGGTCAACTCTGCTGATGTTAGTGTAATTTCCCTAACACTCTCTGAACATAATTAAACATCCACCAGGGTTATAGAAAGGGGACTTCAGAATTCCTAAAAGTAAGTAAAACACACCTATTTTACAAAACCACACCTATTCCACAACAGCCACACCCATCATTAGGAATTGTGTATCTCAAAATTAGAACAATGAACTTGCACATTCTATTCTAAAATGGCACATTCTATTGTATTTAGAGTGTGTTTGCTTATGTGAAGTACTGTAATTATAGCTTTAGAGGAAAAGGAATGTGCTTGTATGGCACTCAATCACTCAGTCTCAACCTCATTCTCAGATGTACTCTGCTGGGATTATAAAATTTCAGACATTCTCAAGCCAATTATTAGAGCAAATTTCTTCCATCTCATCATTCTCTTGGTGGACATCAAATATCATATACTACACAATGGAAAGGCATCATCACTTCTGACACTCCTATTTCGTCTTACTATGATGTCATGTGAACTAGACCAGTATGTGTCCTTTCTGTCAATTTACACATATATTGCTGAGCATCCAGAAAAACACTCATTCACACATCACATCAGGACCAGTGGACTGCCTATGTCATTTTGTGCACATCATCTCGCACAATGTTGCTCGCCAAGAGTTTGAGCAGATACTCCAGTTCGTTATTATCTATCCGGTCCTCACCCCTCACATGTTTTCTCCTGGTGATTGTTGACCATGTGGGGATTATCACACTCTGAACTCTTGCTCTGTTACAAATTTTCTACCCAGTACTTTTCTGCATCTCTACATGGTGCTCTATTTTGACCTCAAACACATGCCAGAAAGCTGACAAGGTACCCAAGATCGCCTTTATCACCCCCTTCATACGGTTTAGTACAAACTAAGTTCTTGGTGGCCTCAATTTCTCTTTTGATTACTTCTGGTGGCAAGGCTCCTGAGGAACATGTAGTAACCATGACTATAAAGTGATCATCACCTAATTAATATCCATACTCACCTTTACCTTTTCAGTTGTCACACGTTATCCATCATGTCACACTTTAGTTTTGTGCTGTACAAAGTTAAGACTCTGCATACTATGCCGACATTTCTGTGGTCAGTCTTTGGTTATCACATTTTGGCCTATGGACCCTGAACTCTGGTTTGCTCAGGTAGTAGCACAGCTTTTGTGCAACTGGATCTGGATCACCTCGCACTGTTCCAGGTTTGATCATGTCATTTCTTCTTTGTCTATGAATTCATGGCTGAAGTGTGGAATCTGCTATCTCCTCCAGATAGGGATCCTTATTCCGTTCAACTTACTAGGCGGACAACCCTTTCTGAACAGTGTAAACTCCAACAATTGTTCACAGGTGAGTAGTTTGGTGACTGCAAACCTACCCAGTTGTTGAGGATAATGCAACAACTATTAGGAGACTCTCCTAGACTTGACATTTTCTCAGAGATATGTTTCTACAGAGATTTCCTTCTAGTGTTCAAATGGTACTCGCTTTGTTGCCAGAGGGAACATCACTCAGTCAGTTGGCTGAGTTAGGGAAAGTCATGGAAGTAGATTCTCCCTTTGTTGCTGCTACATCCACAACTCCTGCATCTGACCCCATTTCTGTGTTGAATGAGGAACTTCAACAGCTATGTTTGGATATGTCCCGACTTGAGAAGCTTGTTGACAAGTTCTCTCACAGCCAATTTTCTTCATGTTCTAACCGTCCATTTTCTCATCATTCCACCCCTCCACCGCCCACTCAATCTAATTCTGTCTTATGTTGGTATCACCACAAGTTTGGTGACAAAGCTCAGCGCTGTTATTCTGTCTGTGCCTGGTCAGGAAATCACTAGGCTAGTTACTAGCAGCAACAGGTGTCGTTGGCTCATACCATTCATGTCGCCTTTCTACATGCATGATAAAAGCAGTAACACGAGATTTTTAGTTAACACTGTATCAGTGTGATTTCTGCAACTCGACTTGATTGCTCATGGCCTGCAAATCATCTCGCATTGCAAGGAATGGATGGCACACAGATTCACATGTATGGATTATGTTCTTGAACTCTAAACATTGACTTAAGATGCACTTTCAGGTGGTATTTATAGTGGCTGATATCAAACGAGCTATCCTCGGTGCAGACTTTTTGCATACTTTGGCCTCTCAGTTGGCATCCAACGTCGCACTCTACTGGCTCCAGAACATTGACTACATGCTTGATCTTGGCATCTTATGCCCCTCCTCTAGTAGTTGGTTCACACCTCTGCATATGGTGCCTAAGCGAATGCCAGGTGATTGGAGACTATGTGGAGACTTTCATGTGTTAAACAAAGTGACCACTCCAGACAGATATTCTGTTCCACATGTTCAGGATTTCACTGCCAATCTTTGTGGAGTACCATATTTACCCTCATTGATCTAGTGCGCGCCTACCATCAAATTCCTGTGGTGCCAGAAGATATCCCAAGACTGCTACGTATTACGACACCCTTTGGGCTCTTTGAGTTTTTGCGTATGCTTTTTGGAATTTGCAATGCTGCGCAGACATTCCAGAGGTTTAGTGATGATGCACTTCGTGGTCTAGATTTTGTGTATGTCTACATAGATGACCTGCTTATTGCCAGTGTCAGTAAGGAGGAGCATGATAGACACCTTTGTGCATTACTTCAAAAACTGGAGGAAGAGTTTTGATCAATGTCAGCAACAAGCTACGTATGTTAGTCCCACACTTTCTACTTGCATGCATGTGTTTATCCAACATAATGACACAAAAAAAACTCTGCAGCTCAAGCGGAATGACAAGCACTTTGTTCTCGACTATTTTAATGGTTGTCACAACATAGCCTGTTAGTACTTCTTACTCTTTAACAACATCATTAGACTGAATATAGCAAGCTGAATTCCAACTAGTGGTTAAATACACACTTTTTCTGATCTCTATATGTAGTGCAATCATCAGATTCATTAATATCTCCCTTTCAAATGATATTTACAGCAATATTTCTTTGCATTGAGAAGCTATACAATATAGAGTAGAAAGCAGGAGGAAATACTCATCACTTACTACTGTTTTTGCTCAATTTTTTTGGCAAGAACTGATACCATTAACTTGACCAGGTAGCTGAAAATTTCATTGTTTTTTTTTATGGTACACTCATTCATTAAAAAAATCAAAACAAAAGTATATATCTATTTCATTTGGGAAATAAAGGATGCTAAATCCACGTGGATCAGTGCCCGCTTAACCTAAAATCATCTTACTATGCCACCTGCATTATTTTATTTATATTTAATCTGATGTCTTGTACTTATATATTTGATGCATAGTTATATTTACTGTAAGTATAATTTATATATTCAAAAATTAAAGAATCATTTCTTTATATTGTTTTTAGAAAACTGTACCGGAGTATTCCCACTAGTACCTTATGGTGTTTTTCATCAAGACACTGAATTGTCTCATGTCGATGACACTGCACATGCTGTTTACTTTTCATCTCCGGTTCCAATATTTGGAATAAATGAAACTACAGCTTATGTAAGGAAAATACTTGCTCATTATTTTTTAATAAATTAAATAATTTTCTTCAGGTTGAGTCTAATGGATTCATATCATTTGGTGACTCTTTGACAGGAACTAATTTTATTACATCTTTATCTAAAGTCATTGCTCCATTTTGGGTAAATATAGATTTTAGAATGTATGGTTCTATCTCTTACAGAACAAGTTTAGTTCAACAAAACTGCCTTCAACGAATCATTGAAGACAAATTTCTTGTCAATAACTTTAAAATGAAGTCGACATTGATAGCAACGTATAATGAAGTGCGTCAAAATGGAATAAATGAGGTTAGATTTTTATCACTTGTAGGTTTTAAATTCTCTATTTTATTACTACTTTTGAATATTTATAGTAATTCATTTTCATAATAATAGCTTAAAGATCTTTTATCTGAGGTATTGAAAAGTGCAATTAATGCTTTATTTCACTCTGCATTATGATAATAGTGAAAGCTATCTCAATATTATGATAGGAATTATTCAAAAAGAGTTAGTAATCGTGTTCTCAATTATCATCATGTTGGTATGTCTTGGTTGTTGCTACTTTTTTTGGTCATACCCAATCTTCCATTTTGTTTTGGTATCATTCATCAAAATGAGATCTCTTTCCATATAGTATTTTTTTGTGGATTTCAAATTCTATACTTTTTCTCAAGTTTAATCTTATAGTTGAAATTTGAAGTGTCTTTTCATGTTATTTTTGTTCTTATGTAGACCAATAATTTTCAAGTAATCTTAGTAAGTGATGGTCAGCTTACATTTGTATTTTTCTCATATGGAGACATTCAATGGGGGGACAATGCATATGTTGGCTTCAACCTTGGGGAGGGAAAGTACTTCTCAGTACCAGGATCACTAACTTCTGCCATAGTCAACATAGAAATGTGCAGCAATTTGGGAGAGCCAGGATTGTATGTGTACAGAATTGACCAGCCTTTTGTGTTACAGCCCAACAACAGTGCTGCTGTTACAGGTAAATTAATACAAGGATTAGTTTTAGGCTTTCAATATATTTTTGGTTTCTAGTTAAGGTTTAATGTGGTTTTGTAGGGTCTGAGAATTTCGAAAATCATAAAAATTGACAGGGGGAAAAGTGGGAAGTAATAAATGTTATAAAGGTTATGAATGCTATAATGACTGCATTACTTAACTCAGTGAAAATTGTAAATCTATAGGACTTCCTTCTACTTCAATCAATTCCTCTAGACCACTGCCAGTATTATCTCTAGGATACAACATCACGCTAACCTGCACAGTGAAAGACACACCGACTTTCATCATCGCCTACAGTTGGTCTCTGAATGGAATTCCACGGTCTGGTGAAAGTATGTCTACATTGGTTATTCCTGATGTTCAAGAACAAATCCTTGGAATATACCAGTGTACTGCTATTATAAGCTCCTGTACCTGGACCTCTGCTTTGTTGGAACTTAGGATTCAAAGTAAGATAATATTATACAAAAGTTGGGGATTGAACTACTGTCATTTTATCAGCCATGTGAAATTCTGATAGAATATTGTATATCATAAGTAAATTTTTGCTAGCATCTCAAATTATAGTGAACAAAAAAAATTGGGTTCATTTTCTGTCTTTGTGTCCCTAGCATGCAGTCACTCTAGCATACTATAGAAAGCAATAATAATTGTGTATGACCTTATGGGTTGTACTATTTTAAATTTTCTTCTTACATCTCAAATAGCATATATACATATAAAATTATATAATACATATATAATTATATATTATATATATATATATATATACATATTTAGTTCTATTATTTTGTTCAAGTCTTGCTTTGGTTTTACCATACTTTTTTCATGAATCTGAACCTTCATCAATTGAACTCACTAAAAGGGGAACTTACAAAATTTTAGTCAACTTTGAAGGTGAACCTATTAAATATTTGTGTTTAACCAAGCTTAGAGAAGCTTTTTGCAGAGGTATAGGAGTTTGCTGCAAGAGCTCTAATTGGCAGGTCTGACATCTACTATTGGACATCTTTGACTACACATCACCGAACCTTCTTATTTTAATACTTATTTGTATCATTCTTTATTGCTCTGATTTTGCATTATTGTTTATTAACCTTTATTTCATCATCTGATGGAACAGCTCTTCAAAAAATATTTATACTAATAAATACAGCACATAACCATAACTATACTCTTTAGAAAAGCTTTATATGTTATATTTCTAGAGAATTGCAGTAATTCTCCAATTGTATCTTATGGGCAATTCCAAGGAGATGTTCTGTTGTCAAGCTTTGGTAGCAGTAATCTGTTTTCATCAGCTATATATTTTTCATCCCCAATTCCCCTATTTGGAAGTTATGAGACAGTAGCTTATGTGAGTTATTTACTAGCAGTAATGTTGAGCTATCAATGACTGTAATCCTTGCTTATCCAGGTTAATACCAATGGATTTGTGACATTCAATGGAACATCATTTACAACATTGGCTCCTTTTATTTATAGTGTACACACTGTTTTATATAAAGCACACCTTGTTAATGATCAGTGCCTGGTTGAACTCGTAGAGAGGAATTTTCCGGTGTCTAATTTTGAAGCTCGAATATCACTTGTAGCTACTTATAATCATATCAGTTTGGTAAGATAGTAAAAATGGTGAAGCACATAATATGTATGTATGTATGTATGTATGTATGTCTGTGTATAAGTATGTATGTATGTATGTATGTAAGTGTGAATGTATGTATGTATATATGTATGTACGTATGCACACGCGCACACATGCATTCATTTGTGCACCATGTTGACTTATTATGTGATATTGTATGTGGTCTTTGACAGAGTAACTTCTTTCAAGTTGCCCTTGTCAGTAATGGTAATTTGACATTCGTGTTCTACGCATATCAAAGTCTACAATCTGGCACCTATAGTTTAGCTGGATTCAACTTTGGGAGTGGCATGAATCAATTCTCACTGCCTGGATCTGGAACACGTGATGTACTTGACTTAGACACATGCTCTAATGTCGGAGTTCCTGGACTGTTTGTGTACAGAGTGGATCAATCAAGTATCATACATCCCAGCAATTACATTAGTATAGGCAAGTTCTGTCATAGGAAGTGTTGGGCCGTCAATTGAATTCCAGATTCAATTTTGTGAAACAAAACTCTTCATTAATGAATAAGTATCACAACAAAACTCAATACTTTACACAATATGTGAGTACAACTAAAATACGTAATCAACATAACATTTTAAATATTGCAACATGCATTGGCAGTATATTGACAATGAACAATGATAAATATATAAATGAATACACAAAGTTCTTAGTTTACTGCTAATTTTAATGTTCATGTGCGAGAGGACTGGTCCAACAGTAGTGATAGCTCTAGTTGTAGGCTTGGTGTACGATTATTTTTTCATTTCATTCTTTCACAAACACGCATGGATAATCAATCTAAGATATTGGCAGAAATGTTCATCACTACTATTTAGAATAGTGTGTGTTTAATTAAGAATTTGGTTTGTGTTAATTTAAGCTATTTTTTTTCAACTTGAATACAACAATACTGTTGTTATTCTGGCTTGGATGTTATATAGGAGTTTACATAACATCTTCTAAACCAACACCACTTTTTCGTGGAGACCAAACAACTCTGACGTGCTTATTGGATGGCAGCTGGATTTCTAATTATACCATCAGTTGGTCACTCAATAGAGTCACTCTTCCAGGGGAAAATGCATCCACTTTTAAATTACTGGATCTTCAGCCACAAAGCCAGGGACTATATCAGTGTAATGTATATGTCAACTGCATGAGGAAATTTGCATCCATTCTATTGGATCTATCACGTGCGTACTTTAGAACCGTTTCAGTGCTTGTAATTACTATAGAGTTTTAAATTGTTGGTATTGCTGATATTTTCACACTAGCTACATTCACTGTATCCCGATTATTATTGTTATTTTTCTTCTACAGAAAACTGCAGTGGTATTTTTCCAATAGTCTATTATGGACAATTACAGGGAGATAGATTAGTTTATCCATTTTCGAATCTATTTATATATTTGTTTGGATACGGTAATTTTTATCGTGTAAGTGTAATGTACAACATTTGTAATATAAAAAAATTGAGGTATTTCAAATTTTGTAGATTGAATATGATGGGTCCATAACTTCATATTTTCTTGGTCTCATTAGAATCACTCCATTTAGTGGCAATTTCAGAAGCATCACTATGTACAACAGAAATACTTTTAACATTACCTGTATTCAAGAAATAATAGAAAGGGAATTTTTGATATCTAATGCTAATTTGAGGTCTACTTCTGTGATTACATATGATAATGTTGTTCAATCTGGATCATCTAATAAGGTAATATATTATATTGTTACATGCAATCCAATAGTCATATCACTCATAGCCAGCAAAATACTTTAATATGTGGCAATTAAAGCAATTTTATGCTTTATTGCGTGAAGTACACACTAAGAATGTTGTTCAAATGCTATTCCATAGGGTTGGCAACTATAATATGAAAATCCCAAGTTGTGCACGATAATCATAGAATAAAAGGATAAAAAATTCATCATGTGATTTTTCTAAAATGGTATTGAGGTGGTTTAGTAATATGCATATATTGTGTTTTTCAGCTAGTCATATAAAACGAGCACTATCAGGGCTATTTGTCTACATAAGCAAAACAATGTATTCAGGAAAACTGAAAGTACAATTGTGATTTGACAATTAATACCACCAAACTTGAAATGCCCCCTTTCATTTATAGTCTTTTTAATTAAAGCATCTTTGGTATAAAAACAATTAGCCGGAAAATAATGTCTGTTTTTTTTTTGTTTTGTTTTTTTGTTTTAGTAAGGGGTACAGCTTTTCTTAACTATGAAAGTATGCTGAACAGCTGTAAAATTATCTTGAAGTGCTAATGAGCAGCTAGTCTGTATAATTTTACACTCAACATAATGACATTAACAACATCTACTAGGCAGTAAGAATTAGTATGCCTACTCAATTATGATCAATACGATTAGCAATTTCCTGTGTTTGACACCGTTAATAGTTACTTTCTATTGGTTGTTTAATGACAATTTAGTAAGTACGCTTCCCAAATATATTAAGTACTGTACTGGTCTGATTCTGAAGATGTCTGATGGTTAAGAAATGATGTTTATATTGTTTTGAAATGATGTTTATATTGTTTTCTATGCCATGTGCTTACAGACCAACTCCTACCAAGTAATCTTTGTCAGTAACAGTCAGCTTTCATTTGTATTCTTCTCCTATGGAGACATACAGTGGAGTGATATGAATACCTTTGTTGGCTTTAACTTGCAAGGTAGACACTTCTCACTTCCAGGATCTCAGACTCCTGCTGTACTTGACTTAGAGACTTGTAGTAATGTGGGAGTTCCAGGATTGTTTGTGTATGGAGTGAATCAGTTTAATATCATCATAGATCCGTCTAGATCTCAATCTGGTGAGTGTAATTATTTTACAACTCATTTTAGGGAGGGGAAGTGGGGAAGGAGAGTAGAAAAATTAGAGTTTTTGTGTATAACATGGATTCTATGGTAACTAATTTCATAATAAAAATTTATTTACAGCTGAGAGATTATTTTCTCACGTGTTAATTAAGCAATCCTGAATTTAATTTTAATTTGGTGACAGACAATGTATTTTTACTTCGTGAGAATCTAAATAAATGTGTATAATAAGTACAGACTACAATTTTTCATAAATTAGCAAAATAAAACTTGCATGTAGCTTATTTTGCTCTTATACTAGCAAAAAGTAAATGGGTACATCAAACCGCTAGTGTTTATCATTTTGCAGGAATTTCAATTGAATCATCCAAACCAGTTCCAGCTTTACCAAATGACACCATTACTCTGACGTGCATAGTGAAGAACAGTCAAAGCCATACATATAGATGGTCTCTCAATGATGTTCCTCTAAATGAAACCACACGTACTCTGGTGATATCTGATGTTGGACCACAAGACCTTGGTCTATACAAATGTATTGCCTCTCACCACTGTAATAGTAAAGTAGCCACACTACAATTGACATTGACATCAAGTAAGTTAGTGTATAAACAATTCAAAGTTATATTCACTGCATTAGCACCATTGTTGTTGTTGTTACGTTATTATTAATATTATTATTATTGTTATTGTTATTACTATTTTTATTATTGTTATTCGGTTATTCTTGGCTGAAATAATTATAATAATAGCAAATTATCTCATTCTAACATAATATTGGTTGTTAGAACAAGAAAATTTGCTATAATTATTACTATATTATTATTATTATTACTTACTCACATTAATACTATTAATATTATGCTTTTTTATTATTAAAACTAGTTATTATTAATACTGATACTACTATTAACGCATACAATAGCTTGGAAAACCATGATATTCAGGATTAATATCATGAGTGATGTGGGAAAATATTTGTGGCGCAAAGCCAAGTAATATTTCTTACTGCACAAGTTCTATTAATCTGTTATCCATGCTGTCATTATGTTACTTTATTAACCCTCAGCGCGCATGTATGAGAGTGTTACAGTACTCAGTTTGTCTGCCAGTCAGTTAGCCAGTTTGGTAGTCCAGTCAGTCGGACTAATGGACTGACACGGATCTCAACGATGGCAGCCTCCCAAAGATTAAAACAAGCATCAAAATGTTGCACTAGACATTTTAAGTTCCTTTAATGTGCCAGAATTTTTAGTTTCGACTTATTTAAAAAAAAAAAATCTAGTTATTTCTAGGCCGTATGATCATAAGTGATTGTTGAAAACGCCCCCTATAGTCATGCCGTCCGTACTCACATGAGCAAATAATTTCTTTGCTGCCCGCAGTAATTTGCATTACATTTTTCTCAGTGGTTTTCAGGAGTGCTTAGAGTCTCCCATTGAAACTACTGGTGAGGTGAGTGTCACTTGTATCTTAAGCTTCTCTTATGATGAAGACAACATTAGTGTCTACATTCCATTGCATGAGTTGCATATTGACTTGCTCAAGCTTACCGAAATGTGCGAACATATATGGCATATTCATATTGTTACTACTCCAAATACATTATTCTTTAAGTCTTTGTAATTGCTGGCTAGTGTATAGTAATGCTGAGAGTTCGCACCTTGGTACTTCATTTCTGCAGTAATGAAATCATAATAATCATCTCACTCTGATTCTGACATTATTCAAACTTTTTTTTCTGTGGCGAAATAGGTAAAGCCCAGAAAGTTCACCATAATATTGCGTAGCATATAAAATACAACAAAGACACAAATAGATTGTCGTGACTAATCAGATCATTATTTCAGTTTTCCAATGCTGGGATATTTCAAAATAATACCACACGTTTTTGTATTAAGAATGACTCGGCTATGGTATTATTGGTATGCTGGAGCACAGGTGAGCGAGCCTGCCTTGTTAGGTTGCATAAAAGTACAATATTGTTATAATGATGTATTTTACCTGAAAAACGTTTATTTCATCAAAAATGGATTCTAGCTATTATATATAATAGCAGTTGACCTGTGATTACAGCAAATATATGTGACCGGTTTTGGGAAAATCGACCTAAACGCGGCATCTAAAGTTTTCTAATTTATTCTACCAGTAGGCTGCACGGGGCCTTGGGATGCCGTCCTCCTAATTTAGAAGCTGTAGCACAAGCCGTCTTCGCCCTACGCACTACAACACTTCAGTATTTTTGCTAAACTTATTATTGCTGATTTCGAAAAAAATGCTGGGTAAAGGCGTTGCTAAGGTCAGGGGGCGTGGCTTGTGTCCGTATACTATTACTGCGTGTCTCCGGGACACTGTGGAATAAACCGGTTACTGGCGGATTGAAAGAAGTCTAAAAGGCTTAATGCAGGGCTCCTTAAGAAACTATGATGGCGAGAATTGCGTGAGTACGTGAATTATGTAGAATATAGTAAGTGAATTAGTTAGCTACAGTTTTT
>WLWI01001200.1_pt1 | contig 22681 bp, 18 predicted proteins | sample 6701501 | NCBI WGS metagenome assembly WLWI01 (sample SAMN12718690, study PRJNA515312) | sponge metagenome | isolation source: marine sponge | host: Mycale hentscheli | place: New Zealand: South Island, Marlborough, Capsize Point | collected 2014-11-01 | reverse complement strand
ACCACAGCAGTAACAAGTCTTATTTTTGTGTTATAATTTTTGAGAAAAGCTTGTATTTCAAGTCACAAACTTGTGGCTAGTGCTTACTATGGCATTGAAACCCGTTTACCATTTATAATTACAAAAAAAACAACTCAGCCATTTTATAGTAGCTGAGTGCTTTTTGTTTGGAGCTAGTAGTAAGTAGCTAGGTTTTTAGTCAAAATAGCTTACAGATACTATAACAGAAGCTACTGTTGCTCAAGAAACTTGAGGTAAGAGAGAAATTCCATATTATTATTCCCTAAAAGTGAGTGGGCTAGCATAGCACTAGCACTTCTTGGTGCTACAATGCTGGACTATTCACTACTCTCTACTATCCACTACAAATGATTTTAGATACTTTCAATTTAACTTTTTCTTGGACACAGCTGGGTTCCTTAAATTTCTGGTTTATTGACCTAACTTTAGTTGTTGTTTGCAGAAAAGATAATATTGTACTGTAATACTGCACAAGAATTGGAGTCCAAACACAATATTGAAAGCTGTAGTGTTGTTTTTTTTTGGGGAATTAAATAATGCAAAATTTATTTAGCTAGATAACAAAATGCATTATTAAATGTTGAGAAAGAAATCAGCAGAAATCAACTAATGTTTTTTGTTATAACTCATAAAGTTTAGACTTATTCAATTATAGTTTGTAATGTTTTACATTATGAGTTCCTTCAGTTTTCAAGATGAAATACTAATGAAACTACATATACCAGCTGCAGACCACACACTTATTCATTGTCCCAGTATACTATATATGGGTGGGGGGGAGGGGGGAACAGAAGCTTTTCTCCAAAACTTTCCAGCTTTCCCTGCATTATGCATTTAGGATGAACCAAAATGACAGCAGTTGGCACTAAATAATTTCATGCCCATTGCTCCTTCTAATTCAAAGCAAAATAATATTTTGCCTTGAAACCCACCCAAACTAAGTTTCTAGATAGAGACCTGTAGTCTAAAGTGTTATTCCTTCTACAAATTACCATACTGCTCACTTCAGTCCTTATCCTGGAGGCGAAGGTCGCCATAGCTCAGCTCATGCCACAAGAGCAGGCAAATTATTCAGAATTAAGAGATTGGTGTAATCCCAGATCTCATTAATCAGAGGATTATAATCTTAGTCAACTCTCTTATCTAGCATACAAGTGTACAAAACATTTATAAGGTAGATTACAATGATAATAGCATTGGTTTTAGCCTGCACATGAATATAATTAATGTTCAGTAAAGGGTCCATGCTATTCCCTTGAGTGTGAATTTCACACTAAGTGTGCATTCACACTAGGAAGAAAGTGTGAATGACACACTATGCATAGATGGTGGGCATTCACACCACCAGTTTGGTGTGAATTTGGTGGGTTTTCAAGCTATAATTTTTACAGTGTGTCTCCATAATTAGTCACAACTAAATAATGATAATGTACTGTAAAAATGACGACCATGGCTTTTCAAAGCGCTACAGCATATCCAGTTAGTGAACAACAAGGCCAAAAGGCTAGAAATCTATAGAGAACGTGGTTTGAGTAAACAAACGACCATTCTTTTCCCGGCAAATGTGGGCGTAACCGTGACGCGGAGAAATTTACGAACTTTAGGCGTCTGGCTTTAAAGTGATTTTTCTCTTAAAAATGAATGGTTAAATGGTGAAAACGCGTGTAGTGTTTTTGTTTGTATCTTTGCGGAGAAGTGTCGGAGAAAAACGATTAAGGGCTCATCGTACTTCTTGATAAATTTTGGGCTTACTGAAGCTAAAAAATGAATTTTCATTTTTTTTCTTCAAATGGTCGATTTTCTGGGAACTGGTCAGATATTACTTGCTAGGGTGTATTTAGATGATTTAGATCATGAATTCCATATACATACCCTATCTATTTGCACAATGTCTATCACGCACATATATACACACGCTACCATTGCATTGAAGCAGCAAATGACTAATTGTATGTTTGTACAAACAAAAGTAATATTATTCTAATTTTACTTTCAATAACATGTGTGGTCAATTAAATTAATCAGTTATATGCAATTTACTATGTTTTAAACTTAATTAAGTACATAGTACTGCATGACCACAATACCTTGATTAGTAACAATAATTGAAGCTTACATATTAGCAAATGATGTGTTGTATACTTTAAAACAATAGTAATTTAATGAAATAACAGACTGACTTGCATATATTTTTATGTATATATCCTATGTCTTTTTACAAGTAGCTCTGAAGTAAAAAATAATACTAGTGTGCTTGAGCTCAAATAGCGATTGTACCTCCCCAGTTAGGTTACCAAACTACAGTATTGTGACAGAATTAATTTTAACTTCTAACACTCCAGCTACTAAAAAAACGGTCGAGTTTTTTCAATTACTTTTATATGGTAAAAGGGGTTCAGTGCCATAGTAACAACTTGCCGCAACTGTTTGATGTAAAAAAAGGAAGACAAAAACGACAACAACAGCAACAAAAAACAAGTGGCACTTCTAAGGATATACTGCACAGGTTTGACCCTTCCCTTTTTTATTTAAGACACGCTTACTGCTGTAGTAGCCGAAAAAGCTGTGTAAATAAAACTAATAATATTTCTTTGTTAGTTAAATGTTTACTTTGTGCTATTCTTTAGCTAAGCATTAGCTGTAAAGCACAATAATTTCACACACACTAGTTCATTGGACAAATCAACACAAGACTATCTTAGTGGTTAGACTATTTGATAATAGATTTTCAAGTAAGAACAACAGTGCTGGTAGGGCTTAATCCTGCGGCTCATCCCCATATACACCCCATTGTTCACAGCCATTCCCTTCTGTCTTGGCCGTGAACATTGAATTATATCAACTTCACTTTATACTTTATAAAGATACATTGTAACTTACCTGTCTTTTCAGTCATTCACGCTCCTACTCACCCCTTAGCCGCAGCTCTAGTAGCTGAGTTGTTTGGCACAGGTAGGGCTGGAAACCCCACCCCCAATCAGCTTGGGCTGACTGGGGCATAATTAAAAGGGGGTGGGGCAAGCCCCTTTAATTCCGGCACCTACGTTATCACGGTGAAACAGGGGGCTGTTCACCGGAGGTTAAAATAAAATAATAAAGAATAAAATGTCACCCCCCTCCCTTCTTCCCTTCCCCCATTCGTCCCTTCCCCCCTTTTTCCAAAACCCCTCCTTAGTAAGGTGTGGGTGGGTGGGAGAAAAACTTAACTGTTTCCTTCTCTCTGTCGTGTTCTCATAAGGTTGTGCTCGCGCATCCACGTAGGCACTCTAATTATGCCCACCTACCCCCAATGCAGTCTATCCCCGACAGCCCTACTACACCTTACCCAACCAACTTGAGGGTATTCCGCTTGGTATTAACCCCGCCTAGCCTGCTGCTAAGCTGTCATTATTAGAGAGGATTCTGTTAAGTGAAGTTTGGGACAGGTCGACTACCAAGCTAAAAATGCCAGGGTCAAAGTACAAAAATGACATATGTATGTCCAAGTAGCTATATATTTAAGCGAACAAATATCCCTGATTCTCAATTTGTTATAACAACCCTTGTGTATTGCATGCATCGCTCACTTGCCAATAAAAAGTACTCAAACTAAAGATTGCAACATGGTAATTTACCCCTTTCATCTCATATTGGGCGGTCTTTCTGACTAGTCATACGGTACTAAGTAATGTTTGTATCATCTAGGTGCATTATATGCCTAAAGGAACTTAATTTACTTTAAGAAAATCTAAGCTACCACAGGATAATCTAAGTAAACAACAGCACCAAGCTTTAAGTGAATTAAAACATATGTCTGATGTTGCCATTTTTCCAGCTGATAAAGGTAGAGCCACAGTCCTCATGAATAAGGAAGAATATCATTCTAAGCTCACCCAGCTAATACAATCAGGCACTTACAGACTTGTTAAGAAGGATCCAACTAAGACTCAGGAAATTAAAATAGGTTGTATATTAAAGAACTTAGAAGAAAGGGAACGTAAAATTCCTACTATGTTGTACAACAGGTTAAGACCCACTGGATGTAGACCACCTCTTCTTTTCCTAAGATACACAAATTAGGAATCCCACTTAGACCTATAGTTTCCTGCATTGGATCAGCATCTTACAATTTATCAAAGTTCATTTCTAAACTGATATCTCCACTGTTTGGTAAGACACAATCATACATAAAGAATTCAACACATTTCATGCAAACAGTTAAATGCTTGAGATCTGACAAAATGATGGTGAGTTTTGATGTGGCTTCCCTGTTCACCAATGTTCCAATAGACGAGGCAGTATCTGTGATCAGAGATAAGCTCCAGAATGATGAAAATCTAGATGAGAGAACATGTTTATCTCCTGAGTGCATCACAGAATTATTAGAGGTCTGCCTTAGGTCAACTTACTTTAGGTACAACAGGAACTGTTATGAACAAGTAGATGGAGCAGCCATGGGGATTCTCCTGTTTCCGCAGTTGTGGCCAACTTGTTGGAATTCTTTGAGGAAGAAGCTTTAAACTCAGATCCAGTTAAACCTGTATTATGGAAGAGATATGTAGATCACATCTTTTGCATAGTTAAGAAAGGAAGTGAAAAACATTTGTTGGACCATTTAAACTCTGTAAGACCTTCTATAAAATTTACCACGGAATCAGAGGAAGATAGTAAGCTACCTTTTTGGGTTGCTTATTAAGGAGAGAGAGTGATGGTATCCTTACATCCACTGTGTACAGAAAACCTACACACACAGATAGATACCTTCACTTTAAGTCTCATCATCCCAATCATGTAAAGAGAGGAATAGTGAGATGCTTGTACCAGAGAGCTAGGAGGGTAACTAATATGAGTAAAAACTTGAAGGAAGAAGAGAAACACGAGAAAGGTTTGATTCTTACTATTCCATACATAGCAGGATTGAGTGAGAGCATTCAGAGAATGTGTAGAGACTTTGACATCAAAACATCATTTAAGTCGGGTAAGACACTAAGATCACTTCTTACTAAAGTCAGATACTATACCTATTACCACAGTCATCCATAGTGTACAGTATACCCTGCAGTTGTGGTAAAGTATACATAGGTGAAACAACTAGAAGACTTGAGCAGAGAGTAAAGAACATCAGGATGCTTGTAAGAGAGGTGATGAGAAGGTTTCAGCCATTGCTGAACATGCTTGGCAGCAGCATCGCCCCATTAAATGGGAAGAGGTAAGAGTTGTAGACAGAGCCAGTAAGAATTGTGAGTTGAAGATCAAGGAAGCTCTACACATACAGATGACACCTGACAACAACAAGTTTAACAGAGACATAGGTTTAGAGCTTCTAGGATGCTGGCTGTCAATGCTGTGTGCAAATCACCCTCCAGGCATAATATACAGTAGGCGTGCCCTACAGAAATCTTTATGTTTATTGTGTTATTATATCACCGCGGAGAGTTCGGCCTCAGTTGACCCCTGAAGAGGACATCAGCAAGAAGTCGAAACATTGGGTTAAGTTATAATTAACAATATTATTGGCTGTTAAAAAGAGAAAAATTTCCTATGGTTATGATTATTATACAGTGTATTATTTTCCTAAACAGCAAATGTTAGAGGTTACTCCTCTAAATTTCTTCTAAAAATTCAGTTGTCCAGAAATTCGCACGGGCATGCTGGAGGGTTCAATATGTAGCTTTCAATATGGGAAATTATTGAACGCTCGCATAATTAGAATACTAAGGAAAAATATCCAATGTGATATTAAGTATAAATAATAGTGAGTATAAATATGCATAATATACCAATTTTGTTTTGCAGACTCTATGCAAATTATATTTCGTACCAACCATATATGGACATACTCAGGATTCTCAGCTGTCGTGTACTGCTTTAATCCAGGCAATTATAAGCAAGTTCTGAGACAGATTTTTGAGCACAAAAACACTTGCCCGGTAAATGTATTGTTACATAATGTAATTACAGGCTATATTTTACAATTCTTTCTAATTAAGTTAAACAATAAGTATTTTCAAAATATTTTTATAGTATTTTGTAGTGGTTTGTGGTGTCTTGATGAAGGGAAAGGGAGTGGAGCAAAGTTTACAACATGATATAATGTGCCAAGTTTGTATAGTGGCTGGTCTCTGGCTTCCAGTAGAGTGTATTAAAAAAAAACAGCATTTACAATAGAATGACAGTAATCTGGACAGCTGCCAGGTTGAGTCCCACCTATTAAAGCCTCACACCCCTACCTTATTAAGCTGTAGTTAGGCTGCTTTATCCTATTACAGCTGCCTCTGTGTTACTCAAATTGTTTCTGTGCAGAGAAGTGGTAATTCTGTTCCATAAGCAATGTTGTTCTCTAAACTGAGTATACTATTTTAACACTAGCTTATAGGGTAAAATTTATTAAAATGACATATTATATATTAAAATGACTGATATTTAAGCATGTGTACTTCATTTTTACAGTCATAATCTACTTATTATGACTCATAAAATTACCTTAAGGGTGGAGACCCATCCGGCCCACACATTTTCCTTAAAAATTGATGCTGAAAAAACAACAACTTCAAGCAATGGTGGCAATTCTTTAATATGCTGAAATTATTTAGGGTGATAAGGTCTCTCTGCACACCAAAATTTAGACCATTTGCATCTTCGTAAGCCCAGTTAGGAGCGATTTACTTCTACGGACATTTCGTGTTGTTTCTCCGCAACCGTCCAACCTTTTCTGCCGATTCAAGACTCTACGGCTTTCTCCCATTATGTTCCCGCTTCCTAGTTTAGTTTTTAGCTATAGCAACTTTACTTTTCTAAATATCTGACCACTAAGGTCAACTTTGCTTCCTGGCACGCTATCAAGAAAATCTAAATGTAGGCCTGTTCACCTTACGTCACCGACTGTTCCTAGTTTAGACTGCATCCCGTGACCCCTTATAGCTAAAAAAACTTGTCGTAAATTCACGCTCTTTGCAGGCGGCCGCAAACTGCGGCTGGGTCAAAACGAAGTGCGTGTGAAACTATAACGCCCCCCCCCCTCAGCCCGGATGTTGCATTTTGCGCCCCGCCCACCAAAGGTGTGCTCCGCTTCAGCTGCTCTTTAGTGAGAAGAATCACCTACGGCTACGGTGCTGTTGAAGAATCACCTACGGTGCTGTTGAAGAAGCACCCAGCTTGTTAGATTTCGATACTAAGCTGGGAGGGGTCCTGCAGTGGATTTATACAGTACCCCGTTCAGGCGATACTAGCACGTCTGCCTTACCGACGCACAGGTAAGCGAATTAGCTAGTAATGTAAGGATTTGAAGAAATAGCCCACTGATTATGTGTGCGAACATTTTAGGTGAAACCTTCTGTGAGGTAGTGGCTCTGAAAAGAGCCCGGTTGGAAAAAAAGGATTTATTTTCTTTGGCTGTATTTGAAGTGCTTGGACAGCTTCTCCTGGAAGGGTTTGCTGTTAATTCCTCTATCCTTCAGAATTCGTACAAATTCTTCTCGGTCCTTGCATTCAGATTTGAGCAGTTCCAAGTCTCCATAGCTCCAAACGGTCAATGATTCTCTGCCATTGCGACTTGCCACAAGGCGGAAGCCCCAGCCATACACTCAGTTTCACATAGTCTGCATGCAATTGTCCATTCAACAAAAATGACAACACTGAGTAATGCTGATTCCAAGACCAAGCTTTGGCATGGACACGAAGGGTTGGTCCAGAAGTCTGGAGTCGTATGGCTGAATTCTTCACAAACTGAGAGAGACTGGACACATCAAACACCAAACCATTCTGTTGAGCGATAGCTGAAAGCTTCTCAACTAACTCTTGAACTGCTTCCTGCGGAGCTGGGGAAACTTCAGCGGAACTCACAACTGGATGAGAAGAGACAGGAGGAGAAGTGTGGTCATCATGTGACTCGGTAGTGAGATCATTTAGAACTTGAGATGGACTAAAAAAATGCTGGAGGGTGTGATTCACATGGTGAAGCAGTAGGAGTGGACACTAAATCTTGAGAAGGTGAATCAGGGAGCACTTCTGATGATGACTCCTGCCGAAGAGAGGGCGTGACATCATGACCAGTAAAGGAAGGATCATCAAGAGAATCAGTGGAAGCCCCACCTATTGCTGGAACTTGCTCCAGTCTTATGTCTATACACGATTATTTTATTTATATATATATGTATTTTTTTTAAAATATTATATTTAATTACTTATTTCTTACTTCTTCTCAAAGCACATTTCATTTTCCTCATTTCTGTAGCTGCACTAATATTCCTCTTCCTTTTCCTGGAAGGCATGATTATAGTTTGCTGTTGAAGCTGGTTGTAACAACAACGTGGTCAAAGCTAACCCACGACTAGGCTACTGAGGTTAGGGACTCTCGAGTTTGCCGCTACGCGCGCTAATATATCAAGCGGTGGTTATTTTTGCGAGTTGCGTGCGGAGCCAGGTGAAGGTGGTAGATTTTTGTGGTTGATAGCACTTAACACTTCCCACTGCCTTACCAACGGTTGCTATGGGTCTCCTCACTTAAAATGTATATACTCAATAATCTGTACTTTTCACTAATCCAAACACCCTTTAGTTATTTTCTGTTCAGATGACTGAGATTCTACAGTAGCAGCAAATGCATACACTAATAAAATGTCAAAATTGTCACAAATCAGGAAGATGAATTATAAAAAACACTGTCATCATTTAACACTTGTTTTGGTACTTATGCCTGAACAAGAGTAAATTAGTTTAGTTTGAAATTTTTTGGAGAACTCAAAATCAGATACTTCAATTAGCCCCTTTATTAAGATGTTGGGATTATTCATGTTTTTTTTCTTCTTAATTCATTCTAGTCTATATTTTCTGCTAAATATCACAATGAGGAATCCATGTTTTCTCTGCTGACAGAGAGTGATGATGATTATTTACAAGACATTGATGATGTAATGGATTCCAACAAGTTCTTGTTAAATGATATAGATTTTAACAGAGTTTTGGGCAGAGCAATGTTAGTGGATAAACTGTCATATTCATTTGACAAACGACGTAATCATTATCAGTTCTTTCTGCAAATGAGTCTGTCGATAAGGGAGCATCGTAATAGAAATCAATGTGACTCCGGGTGGCACCACAAGGAACACAGTATGTGGTATGTTTAGTTAGGCACTTGTGTACGTATTAGTGTTTGTGTTGTAGTATTTCATTATAAGCTATCATACCAATGGTAATGTAACTACATTTTATAAAATTATTGTCATAGTTTTATCGTTTTATTGTGTTTTATAGATTCAAAGAAGTGATTTATTTGATGAGATATTGGAACCTCATTATAGCACAGACTATGGATTAGCTATTTCTACGTTGCATGATATTTTTATGTACTTCAAATTCTTCCTTGTACTTTCTATTTTCATTGTCTTGAACTGATTACTTCTTCAAGAACTATGTACATGCCATTAACTTGTAATTTTAGCTATTAATTCAAGGAAGTTTATCACAAGGACAAGAATCAGAGTGTTTCTTCCCCTATAGGGGAACGGTCCTTGGTCAGGAGGTGGGGCTCACAAGTTTTTATTGGTAGTCTGCATCCATACTCATTCACTTAACCTTAGAAAGCAGGGGCTCCCTCTCCTCCTCCCTAGAGCAATACTCTGTGGGTAGTAGAAGATGTTTCAATGTTAGTTTGCATCCATATTGACTTACTTAATCTAGAATAAGTTGCTCAGAATATTTTGCATCTGGAGAACATATAATTATACAAATTAAACTCTCCATTAACCATTAACCCCCCTAGCAGCTTCACATGTGCTCCAACTGTCAATGTGTGGGTCTAGAAATGACTGACAATTGTGTTTTCCATTTCTTTAAGATTCAAGTACCTTATCCCAATTGTGAGTTGAGTCTCAACAATATTTTAAGTACTAATAGAATTAAATAAGTGGATAAAACATTCATAAATTTCTACTTGAGCTGAATGAAAACTTATGTTTAGTTCATTCGTATAACTACCAACTTTATTACTTAATTTCAAATAAAATCTGCTGCGTCTGGTACTCATCTATCTGAACTACATTCATGGCTTAGTAATAACTCTGTGCATGACTGATAGGTGCAGGAAGACCTGCTGCATTACTCCTGGTAGAGGCACTCTAATTTTGCATAAATCACTAGAAAGGACCGACCGACTTCAGTAGTATCATCTTGGAATGTTCCCACATAATCTGCTTTCATGGGAAATATGTTATTTATGTAAGTGGGAAACATATTTTGGAACTAGCCCTAACCCTGACTGCTTACGTATACCTAGCCCAAGTCCTACCCCTAGCCCGAGACCTTAATTTAAGCCTAGTAATCCAAATCATATTAACAGAGAAATGGTGCAATTGCTAATATGAGTGAAAACTTGAATGAACACAAGCACTACACAATACTTCAATGGAATTTTTATATGGTAGAAACTGAATTGGAAAATTTAGCTCGAGAGACTAGAGGTTAGCTGCCATCAGTTAAAAATAATATTCCCATAAGCACCGAGTCATCCATAGTAGCTATACTATACCCTGCAGCTATGGTAAAGTATAAATAGGGGAAACAACTGGAAGGCTTGAGCAATGAGAAAAGAACATCAGGATGCTTGTAATAGAAGTAATGAGAAGGTTTCAGCCATTGCTGAACATGCTTGGCAGCAACATCATCCCTTTAAATGGTATATAATTGGTAAGAGTTGTAGGAGCCAGTAAAAATTATGAGACAAAGATCAAGGAAACTCTATAATTCAGATGACACCTGAAAACAACAAAGACATAGGTTTAGATCTTTGACTGAAATAATTATAATTAGTAAATGTTTCCTCTCTGTTGTAAATACAATAGAGATTAAATACAGCATAAATACAAGATAATATAGCTAAATACAATAAAGTTTAGTGGGCTGTCTATAAAGTAGTGGCTACTCTCGATTCTTGAGAATCTTCAAGTGCTCAATATACATATCGCTCTGCACAGGGTAATCTTGTAGCAGTTTATCTCCATCAAGGTCCTCAGGAAATCCTACAACTTTCAAAAACTTAGCAAATATTTCACTCAGCATGAAACCATGAATAGATTCAAAGGTAACTCTTCCATTCTGCAATAATATGTAATATTATTTATGAGCTAATATAATCCCAGAACAAAGTCAAATTAGAAATGCTACCAATCTATCCTGGGATGGACTTGCCTTGGACTGTTCCAGTAGCATGAGTAACACAGATTGTATGTTCTTAGAGTATTCCTCAGTCACACATTTGTTCAACTCCTTCTCTGCCTCCAGCTCATCACTTAAAGTTTCTTGAATTCCCTCGCTTCTTTCACTTCATGATAGTGAAAAGTCTTGACGTTCAAGCTTTTCTGTTTCTTCAGCTGTGAACCAATGGCACCCATCTCAGAGCAAAGAAGAATACCATCATCTGTAAAACAATTAAATGAACTTATCATCTCGCTACTGTATCATACAACAACAGTATCTATTTATCTATGAGTTATCTCATCATAATCTTAAAAATGATCCTCATTGCTCCATCACAATAACTGACACATGCTATGTACTTACTATCAAATTTGTCTGCCTCTCTTCTAAGCTTTTCAATTTTATCTTTCAGCTCTGCAATCTGAGTATCCTATTCAAAGAGACAAAAAATGTGATGATTATATTCTCAATGTGGAACAGGTTTGCTCACTTTAGTGGACAGAAGTGCCAAAACTTCTTCTTCATTGCCAATGGTTGCTGCAAATGTATGAATATTCATTCCAAGTAGCTTATTAAGAAAGTATATAATATCTTACATTGTTGTTGGCTGATATCAATTGACTGCAAGTGATCTTTGGCATTTTGCAGTTTAGCTAAAAATTAAAGTTAAATAGTTGGTTATTACCTGACATAGTAGAGTATTTTGTTTAACTTACTGCTTAAGTTTAAGTACTCTTGACTTAGAAATGTCACATTATTCACTCCGTCTAAAATTGAGGCCTACACAAGAAATAATTCAAGAGAAGATTCAATACATACTGACAGCTCAACAAGAAGAGTGTTCATCTGTCACCTGAATAGCATCCACTATCCTGGTAATGTCAGAGAAGGAGGGAGATCCTATCACTGTGTAGTTAGACATAACGTGTGGTCTAGTAGAAAAGAAATTGGTTTCATCCAGGGCACGAGAGAGTCTGTTATATATGGTTCTAATAACACTGGCATCAGGTAGAGCTGGAGGGAGTGCATGTTCTATTTCATTGTCTAGATGGATGCAAGAACAATAACAGGGTGAACAATTACAAAAGTATCAATATTATTGCTAGAATATAATCTTAAAATTTGCAAGATATTTTTGACAATTGTTTCCCTAGGTATAACTAGATATATAAAAAGTAATATACACATTAGCTATAATATAATATAATATAATATAATATAATATAATACAGGTGTTTGTCCAGTTGAGTACATTAAAAGTGTATTATAAACTTTAGTGACTTAACAAAATACTCTACTATGTCAGATAATAACAACCATTTAACTTTAATTTTTAGCTAAACTGCAAAATGCCAAAGATCACTTGCAGTCAATTGATATCAGCCAACAACAATGTAAGATATACTTTTTTAATAAGCTACTTGGAATGATATTTATATATACATTTCTAGCAACCATTATCAATGAAGAAGAAGTTTTGGCACTTCTGTCTGCCAAGGTGAGCAAACCTGTCCTATTTTGTGAATATGCTCATCACATTTTGTATCTCTTTGAATAGGATACTCAGATTGCAGAGTTGAAAAATAAACTGAACAGCTTAGAAGAGAGGCAGACAAATTTGACAGTAAGTACACAGCATGTGTCAGTTATTGTGATGGAGCAATGAGGATCATTTTTAAGATTATGATGAGATAACTCATGGATAAATAGATACTGTTGTTGTATGATACAGTAGCGAGATAATAAGTTCATTTCATTGTTTTACAGATGACGGTATTCTTCTTCACTCTGAGATGAGTGCCATTGATTCACAGCTGAAGAAACAGAAAAGCTTGAACGTCAAGACTTTTCACTATCATGAAACAACAGTGAAAGAGGCTGAGGGAATTCAAGAAACTTTAAGTGATGAGGTGGAGGCAGAGAAGGAGTTGAACAAATGTGTGACTGAGGGATACTCTAAGAACATACAATCTGTGTTACTCATGCTACTGGAACAGTCCAAGGCAAGTCCATCCCAGGATAGATTGGTAGCATTTCTAATTTGACTTTGTTCTGGGATTATATTAGCTCATAAATAATATTACATATATTACTAGAACCCTGGTAGAGGCACTCTAATTTTGCATAAATCACTAGAAAGGACCGACCGACTTCAGTAGTATCATCTTGGAATGTTCCCACATAATCTGCTTTCATGGGAAATATGTTATTTATGTAAGTGGGAAACATATTTTGGAACTAGCCCTACCCCTGACTGCTTACGTATACTATTGCAGAATGGAAAAGTTACCTTTGAATCTATTCATGATTTCATGCTGAGTGAAATATTTGCTAAGTTTTTGAAAGTTGGAGGATTTCCTGAGGACCTTGATGGAGATAAACTGCTACAAGATTACTCTGTGCAGAGAGATATGTATATTGAGCACTTGAAGATTCTCAAGAATCGAGAGTAGCCACTACTTTATAGACAGCCCACTAAACTTTATTGTATTTAGCTATATTATCTTGTATTTATGCTGTATTTAATCTCTATTGTATTTACAACAGAGAGGAAACATTTACTAATTATAATTATTTCAGTCAAAGATCTAAACCTATGTCTCTGTTGTTTTCAGGTGTCATCTGAATATAGAGTTTCCTTGATTTTTGTCTCATGATTTTTACTGGCTCGGTGCTCATGGGAATATTATTTTTAACTGATGGCAGCTAACTTCTAGTCTCTCGAGCTAAATTTTCCAATTCAGTTTCTACCATATAAAAATTCCATTGAAGTATTGTGTAGTGCTTGTGTTCATTCAAGTTTTCACTCATATTAGCATTGCACCATTTCTCTGTTAATATGATTTGGATTACTAGGCTTAAATTAAGGTCTCGGGCTAGGGGTAGGACTTGGGCCAGATGCATCAGGTCTTCCTGCACCTATCAGTCATGCACAGAGTTATTACTAAGCCATGAATGTAGTTCAGATAGATGAGTACCAGACACAGCAGATTTTATTTGAAATTAAGTAATAAGCTTGCTTTTCCAATCTCTGTTTATACATGTAGCTATATGCCTAAGTTGGTAGTTTATACGAATGAATGCTAAACATAAGTTTTCATTCAGCTCAAGAAGAAATTTATGAATGTTTTATCCACTTATTTAATTCTATTAGTACTTAAAATATTGTTGAGACTCAACTCACAATTGGGTTTAAGATGAGTACTTGAATCTTAAAGAAATGGAAAACACAATTGTCAGTCATTTCTAGACCCACACATTGACAGTTGGAGCACACGTGAAGCTGTTAGGGGGGCTAATGGTAATTTGAATAATTATATGTTCTCCAGATGCAAAATATTCTGAGCAATTTATTCTTGATTAAGTAAGTCAATATGGATGCAAACTAACATTGAAACATCTCCTACTACCCACAGAGTATTGCTCTAGGGAGGAGGAGAGGGAGCCCCTGCTTTCTAAGATTAAGTGAGTGAGTATGGATGCAGACTACCATTGAAAACGTGTGAGCCCCACCTCCTGACCAAGGACCGTTCCCCTATAGGGGAAGAAACACTCTGGTTCTTGTCCTTGTGATAAACTTCCTTGAATTAATAGTAATGGCATGTACATAGTTCTTGAAGAAGTTATCGGTTCAAGATAATGAAAATAGAAGGTACAAGGAAGAATCTGAAGTACACAAAAATATCATGCAACATAGAAATAGCTAATCCATAGTCTGTGCTATAATCAGGTTCCAATATCTCATCGAATAAATCACTTCTTTGAATATATAAAACACAATAAAACAATAAAACTATGACAATAATTTTATAAAATATAGTTACATTACCATTGGTATGATAGCTTATAATGAAATACTACAACACAAACACTTATACGTACACTAGTGCCTAACTAAACCTACCACATACTGTGTTCCTTGTGGTGCCACCGGAGTCACATTGATTTCTATTACGATGCTCCCTTATCGACAGACTCATTTGCAGGAAGAACTGATAATTTGAGCCTCACAATAAAGTTTGGAGGTGGTCCAAAATGAATAGCTGGCTATTTATTTATTAATTATAAAAGCGTTAGTCTGTATCATTCAGTGTGACTAATTAAAAACTATGCAATAAACATTCAAATGACCATTGTTATAATTGTAGCAATTTTCCCCAAAAAGCTAATTATATACATGCATGTGGCATATTACATTAGTACAATTAGACCCTGTACAAGTTATATAGTGGTCCATTAATGATGAGGTTTAGCAATTGAATTCACTTAATTGTGACTTGCAGATTGTGGTGTGTACATTTGATGCTATTCTGGCAAAATTCATTCGTCCATTTCTTGATACTTTTCTTATTACTCTAACTTTAGGTAGCTACTGCACCTTATCAGTAATAACTCACCAATACAGAAAAAGGATGAAGAAAAGGAGTCCCTTAGTCTTCCCCATTTTCATACTCTTGGCTACAAAAGACTAAAGAGAACGCTGAAAATTTTTCAAACCCATCAAACAGGAAATGATGCACTAGCTACGGAGAAAGTTATATGGCTGCTGAAACAAAAGGTAAGTTCCTATAACTCAAGACATTCACCTTTGTTAAAAGAGAGCACTAAGTATTTGGTTCTACCTAGCCACTGTGGTGCCGCCCTCCGCTGGAGTGGAGAAGAAAGAAGAGGAAGATTCAAAGATAGAGACTGGCTAGAGAAGAAAAAAGAAAGAGATGAAGTGTGTGAATGTCATCAGTGTTTATTATTATTATGGTGTATTGTTTGTATGTCATATAGTTAGATTAGCTCCAGTAGTTAGTCCTGGCTTGTTAAAGTTGACCTCGGGAGACGAGTGGAGTCTGGTGGCAGTGTACCAAACGGGGATCTACCTTGCCGTGTGATCTTCATTCCCGCGGCCGGTATCGAACTCCCCCACAGCCACCCCTTAAGCACCATGGTTCTGGTGGAATAAAAATAAAATACCTATCTCACCACAAGCAAATATTTGTCGTCCACCCTAGAGGCTTCATATGCAATTTCTTTAGAGCTATAGCTATTTATGCCAGTATGCCAACTTTCTATACTCATTTCTGTTTGTTCACCTCTTTGTCAGTCTGTCAGATTCAGTCTGTTTAAGACTGTTAGCGTATCCATTCGTTTGCGCGTCTGACTCCGTTTGTTTGTCAGTCTCTGTCCATTTTGGTCCGTCTTGTGCGTCAACCGATCGGAGGAGGTGCCCTCCCCCACACTAACCAATTATCAGTGTTCCTTGAGCGGAGTTACGCCCTTTTTTTAATCTACCACTAGCGCGTAATCTACACCCTTTACCGTACCTCTACTTGGACCGTGTCGGGCTGCGCGAGAAGCATCCACTCCTGCTGAACCTAACCATAGTCGTGGACACTGAAGATCTATTCATTGAATAGCTACCTCTGAGTTGGCAGAGGATATGGACAATTTGCAAGCCTCATTCTTTCTATTAATTATTTCTCAAGTGCAAGGTAACTTATTATAGCAATAGTTACTTAGAAAAACAAAACAGTAGCTAGATGTCAATAAAAGTTTATTTTAATATGAATAGCTACACTTTAAAGAACCTGACTTCAAGCTTACTAATAGAATAAAGTTGGCATTTATAGTATAGTATTTTTTATAGAGTAACAAAATAGCGCTACATAATTTTTGGTATAAACATAATCTGCGTTTTATATGCTTATAAACACGTACAGCTTTCAGGCGCATCTATAGATTATAAGATTAGAGCTACTTCACTTTCCTAGTGTAAATAAGTGAGTTTCTATCAAACATTACATAGGATGCACTTTTTTCCATTATAACTTTACACTTTTTCATTTCTTTCTTATGCATCTAAAAAGCTTACTTAAATCAATAGAAAGCATACATCGTATGCACTGAGTGACTTTAAAACATACTAAAACCACTTGTAACTGTCTTATCATAAAACAAACTAGCAATTATTTTACCAACATTGGAATAAATGTGTAGCTAATTGTGATACACTGTTCCACATTATTTTCACTCGTGCTTTAATATTACTATCACATGACAATCACATCACTCATCAAACATTCCTTTTAGTTGCATATCATTCTGTATTAGTAGTTGTAGAGTAACCCAAATTGGTGAATCTACAACTGAACAGGTGTGTGAGTGAGTGAGACACTATCAGGGGTACCACATTTGAAAATCGGGCATATTTGTTTATATATATGTTTGGACGTACGTATGTTATTTTTGTACTTTAACCCTTGCATTTTTGTGTTAGTTCAGTGGTCGACCCCATCCGAAACTTAACTAAACAGAATCCTCTGAGTTATCGATCATAACCCGTATCACCCTAGAAATTGAATTGTTTACTGTTTTGAATTCTTTTGCGGTGCAGTTAAAACTTGAAAACTTACTCGAGTTCTGTTTCTATTTGAGTTAATGGCAGTGGTCAGTCAATGCGCTATTTATCATGGTTATAAGCCGTGCCTAATAATATTTACTTGAAAATGCATTGTCCACTAGACTAGCCACGAAGGTAAGTTTCGTGTAGGTATGTCCAGTTATGTGAAAGCATTGTACGTGTAACAGCCACTACTTAGCTAACGAATATCACAAAGAAAATGTTTAAATACCGTGTATTGTTTTGTTGTTGTTTTTTCTCAAGTCAAACGGTTGCGGCGAGTGGTCACTATGGCACTGAAATTCCTTTACCATATCTAATTTAAAAACATCAATTTTATTTTTGGTAGCTTAAGAATTAGAAGTAAAATCAATCATATAAAAATAGTGTAGTTTTAGGCTCGCTCGCCATTTGTGCTCAAGCACATCGCTAGTCTAATTACTACTGACCTTCTAGTTTTCTACTACATAACTATAGCAATAAAGAATCCACCCCTATAACATGCCAGTGATTGCTATTGCTTTGAAATTTGTATAGGTATAACTCCGAACATTGGAGATGTTCGTCTTGATAAATTAAATGTTACAAATGATATGTACACGGGTAATGTTCAGATATACTTGACTGATGGACAGTCGCCTGCAAACTGGTCTCAAATATGTCTTTCATATTATGATTTCTTCCGTGAGTCTACAGTCATATGCAGACAACTTGGTCTTGAGTTTCATAAGTTTAATACAAGTGAACCAAAGTAAGTTAAAAATTATTCAAGTCATTTGTAAACATTCCTGCAATTACTTGTCAATATAATATATGTAATTTTAACATGTTTGAATGATTATTTCTTTATTATTAGAACAGACTATCCAATATTAATTTACAATATAAATTGCGGAAATCGCCACTATCTCAACATCTTGCAATGTCCCCACACTATTAGTAACTACAGCAACTGCAGAAAAACAGTGTCATCTCTTATATGCAAGAAAGTCAAAGGTAAGTTAAGGACTTAATGTAGAAGTTTATTGGGTGAGCAAAGTGAGACCCACACTAACAATTCTCTATTGAGTCTTTGGTATGTGTGTGTAAATTACATAAATAATATATTACATTTAACCCTTTCACCGCCATAAGCGCCATATGGCGCTCAGCAGTACGGCCGTGTTAAAAAAGTATAAAAAATCAACCGTTCATGCTATCGACACGCAACAAAGCTTAAAAGCTTTAGAAATGACTATTTTAGTATTGTTCTTAATATAGAATAATTACGTCAACGGTAACTAAGGGTAATACTTCCTGAAAGTTCAAAGTAGTTTGAGTAAAGAAATGGCGAGGCTATCGCGAGACGAGGTCCTGGCGTGTGTTCTGGATAGTGAAGATAGTGACGATGTATTCGGCCTAGTAGATAGCTCCAGTGAAGGTGAACAAAATGGAAAAACAGAAGAAGTTACTGCTTTCATGGGCCAGCAATTATTATCAAGAGATTCTCTTGACTATCTTTCAGATACTGTGGCAGACTGTTCAATTTTAGATGATATGAGTACTGATGATGAGTAGTTACTAGTAGAACAGCAAGGAGATTTTAGTAAGTTTTTATTTAAAAGAAGAACAGTTTATAAATAATACTGATTGAATTTAGCTATTAAAGAATAAATATTATAATTTATAGATGTTGATGCCATGGGTGTTAACTAAATTTGGTCTATTGTGAATACAAGTCCCATGTAAACTTGGCGGTGAAAGGGTTAATAATATATTATATGTGACATTATTTCCCAGCTTTTGTGCGCTAAGTAGCTGTAATGCATACTAATTCTCTATTCTCTATTTAAATTACATAAATTACATAAATAATATATTATATGCAAGAAAGGCAAAGGTAAGTTAAGGACTTAATGTAGAAGTTTATTGGGTGAACAAGGTGAGACTCACACTATATAACAATTCTCTATTGAGTCTTTGGTATATATATATATATTTATAATGGTAAAGTTCAAAGAAGTCAATGCGTGTTCACCCCTGTAGGCTACTTTAAAATCTTAACATTAGTGTGGGCAAAATAAATTCAAACAAAATACTCCGAAGTAATGCCAGGAAAAAAAGGCAAAGAGCTACAGAGATAGAAGAGGAGAGATGTTTGCAGATAGGTTCAAAAAAAGGTCACATTCTATATTCTATTAGTGCGTGGTGTGGTAAGTTATCTTGGATAATACACTGTTTGCCATAGCTATACAGTGGCATAGGAAGGGGGCTGGAGTCCCCTCATAATTTTGGGGCACAATCTAATGAGGTGATATCTCACATGAACACTGTTAAACCCAAAGATTGCCCTGGAGCCTCCCTTTACCGAAAAAACATCCACACCATTGCTATATACCCTCATGTAACAGATTTGTTCTTACTTGACAATACAAGGTCTAATAGTCAAGTCACCAAGAGAATACAATGTAATGTTTTATTTACTTAGAGTTCTGGTATATATATATATATATATATATTTATTTATTTATTCCACCCTAGATATCTTCACAATGATATTTTTAGGTACATGACCTGTGAAATAACTCACGATATTTCATGCTGTTATTTCACGTACTGCTCAAGCTCATTACCCCTGTAGTTATAGAAACCTGCCAAACTTTTCAATTTTCTCCATTTTACAGCTACCTTCCTCTGGTGTACCCTGCTCTTTACCCTGCTCAACAGGGTTAGAGCAGCTTCTAAAATATCAGCTGGGGGTGTGGGTAGCCCCTTCAACCAACTTTAAGGCTGTGAGTTACCCTTCCACTAGTACTAACTACAGTAGCGAAGATATCTAGTGTGGAATAAACCACTTATTACACTTGTCAGAGTAATATGGCTAGATATTTCACTCTCAGGCCTTATTTTCACTCGCCTCTGGCTCATGAAAATTAATTAGCCTGCTCCTGAAATATTTTGCCATATCACACTCTCACTCATGTAATAAGTATTATATATATATATATATATATATATATATATATAAGTATGTTGTATGCACTAATCATCTCAATGAATACCAATCAAAATACGTATTTTTGTGTTCAACTCTGGATTAATATGTAGCCATTGGCCAATTTGCAATTTTTTTCGGCATTGTGTAAACAGTCATGCCAAGCACATTGAGTAATGGCTGAAAACTTCTCATTTGAGATATATAAATAAGCTTAATTAAATTTTCCTTAAATGTGATTAACCAACATACAATATTTTACTCATTAGATGTATTCTCTCTCTTCCACAGGCTTTTTTAACAATACAGAAAAAAAAGTGATAAATTACTGAAGTAAAAATATTCAATTAATAAAAAGAATCTTTGAAAAAAGAGAATTCTTGTGGTCTGTTGAGAGTCAGACCGTAGCACAGCAGTATCCCTTAACAGTATAAATACAGAATTGGAGCGTTTGTTTGCTGGCTGGTTGTCATAGCTAAGTGGCAGGAGCACTTGTGCATTATGCAGGCGGTCCTGGGTTCGATTCCCAGTGGCAACCGAATTTTAATTCTGTATTGTTAAAAGAAAAAAACCTGTGAAAGAGAGAGAATACATCTATAATGATTAATACTCTAGCCTCATATTAGGTTTCCAAGTATTTGCACATGCCTATATGCAGTCCCTTTTTCTATATTGATTTCCAGACCACCCTGTACCAAAAGGAAGACTGAAACTTTGTCCACCTGACGACCACCCTGTCAACACATCTGTTTCATTTGGCATTGTTGAGTTGAGCCTAGTGGAGCCTCATTTAAGGAGAGGAATCATTAGCAATAAATTTGTTGAAGGCACAAGCGATATTGCTGACTTGATATGCAAGTCTCTCGGATTCCAAAAGGCAGTCGTTGGAAGTTTCAAAACAGTAAAGGCTGTCAGACAACATTTCTTTAGGAGATTATAACTGAGTAAGAAATTACCTAATGCAATCATTTGTAAATTGCTACCTAGTACTTATTAATGATATTAATATATTTAGTACTTACTACATGGGTCAGAGTGTGATACAGTGAAATATTCCACGAGCAGGCAAGTTTATTCTCTTGACCAAGAAGCGAGTGAAAATAAAGCCCAAGAGTGAAACATCTTGCCATATTACTCTGTTGAGTGTAATAAGTGGTTTATTCTATGCTAGATATCTTCACTGCAGTAGTTTGTATCTAGGGCTGGCAACACATGGTATAAAATTGGCTGTAAAACTCTCTAGGGATTCCTCAACAGTCCCAGTTGATATTTTAGCAGCTGCTAGTTGGTTAGGCTTTACTAAAGAATCCATAAAACTGGTAAGCTAGGCCAGTGGCAGTGTGCTTGTGCAATAAGCAAGCAGTCCTGGATTTGATTCCCCTGAGGCAGTCAAATATTTTTAATTCTGTATTGTTTTAAAAAGCCTATTAAAGAGAATATATATCAGGCCCGGAGCAAGCACATTTTTAGTGGTAAGGCCAAAGATGATACACCCCTAATAGTTATTATTTTCATTGTATTTTTATTTAGCTGCTGGTGCCCAGTATTGTGCTGATCCAGGGGAAGACTGTTTTGTATGAGACCCTAACATTCATTGCTTTACTTCATGAAATATTGATTATTTTAGCAATAATAATTTAGTGAATTAGAAAAAAAATTTATGATTTAAATCAATATTTGCCAAAGATTCTGATACGATGTTCTGAGTCTGCAACAAAGCCATTAACTTCTTCAAGATTTAAAGCAGCATCAGTGAGCTCTTTGTGGACATGTAGGACCATCAGATTGTTCAGCCGCTGCTGCCCCATGGTACTTCGAAGATACGTTCACGCGACGCAAAGTACTAAAGGACCTTTCTGAACTAGCATTTGTAGCTGGCATGACCATAATAAGTTGAACAACGCGACTCACTTGACTCAACAAGCTTCTCGGGGAAACAGAAAGTCCTTGAAAGTAAGCTCGAATGTCAAAAATAGTCGGATGTCTTCGGATGGCCCCCTCCTCTTGCATAGCAGCACTCTGAAAATCAATTCCAAATGTACGCAGCTGAACATGTAGCAGATCAGATACAAGATCATCCTTGTAGAAGTCACATACTGTCTTGAATGGTTCAGAGAAGTCTT
>WLWI01001196.1_pt1 | contig 22700 bp, 10 predicted proteins | sample 6701501 | NCBI WGS metagenome assembly WLWI01 (sample SAMN12718690, study PRJNA515312) | sponge metagenome | isolation source: marine sponge | host: Mycale hentscheli | place: New Zealand: South Island, Marlborough, Capsize Point | collected 2014-11-01 | reverse complement strand
AGTGAGACCATCCATCCAGTTTACAATGGAAACAGAACACGACGGATCATTAGCCGTAAGCAGGAAATACAGCACCCTAAGCAATTCTGTAGATTGCAAACCAACCCACACCAACCTTTATCTGAACAGTAAATCAAATCATCATCCAAGGATAAACACAGGGATAGTGCAATGTCTCAAACACAGGGCTCATGCAGTGAGCCACCACGAGAGTTTACAATTAGAATTAGATCACCTACAATAGGTTTTCCTTCCAAATGGCTGTCCCAAACAGTTGACACTTCTCTAACCCTATATAGCTGTGTTACATCACTTTGTTCAATCTATTGTGAGCTGTTGAAGGACTTTGAGTCCGAAACGTTTTCTTATTGTTTCAAAATTCTACTACATTAAATAATTGCTCAATAAAAATATTGCTATGTATAATATACATTTTTTCCATAATAGTAATTAATTGGTTTCATCATGCTTTAAAAATTCAATTCTTATGCAGGAATGTTTTTATAGAAAAAATATTCATAATTTTTCAAGGTATTCAACAAGTCAACATAAATGTCAGTGAAAGGGTTAATAAGCATAATAACCAATTGCAATTCCATGTCTACATTTCAAGCTTTGAAATAAAGTCTCTGTCAGACTTGGCTCTTCCACACATTGGACACAACAGACATACCCAGAGACTAGAGACAACAACTATAATAAAGCACTCTTTGAACATACAGCAAATTGTGACTGTGCTGCTGTTGTCATTGAACTCAGCATAACAATATTTTGTATTATTGTATATCTGGCAGATTTGATACAAAGTGGACCTACTCAGAATCACTGCAATTCAGTCCAGTAATTTGTTAGAATGGTTGCAATTGTTGATAAAATAATACGATAAATATTTAAACTTGACTCTTGTGACTGACAAAGAACCAGTGCGAATTTTACATCCACCGCAAACCATATTTAAAAACTATTCGAAAACTTAATAATTTTATGCAGAATAAGAACTTACCTTCCCATCAAGAGTTTTGTCAATAATAATTTCTTTGAAAAGACCAGGGCATGACGAAGTGTTTACCTCATCTAAAAAGATCTGCATAAAATTGATCATTGAAAAATTATTGAAAAGCTTTAGTACTCTATAAATTGAAGATGCATTCTCTAAAAGATGCACTGAATGCATAATCTATCACTAGTTTATGACATCAATTAAATATCCCATCTATAATTGTGCTTGTTAGATAAAAAGTAAAGTGTGTTTTGGACTGGAAGATGTCCCTCAACAAAACAATTTAGAACTACTATCAGAAAAATGATAATCTTTCCTCAAGGACTACACAATACCTAAAACTTTTGATGTAACTAGCTACCTCTTGGGCTTGTACCATCACACTCACATGGAACTGTAAATGCATAGTCTGTTTCCTGAATTAGGGTTATCTAAATTAATAACTAATAGGGTTAAGACATACACTATATGCTTCCCTAGTCAGGTATACCAGGATTGCAAAGTATTTGTGTCTGGGGACTAGTGTGGGGTACAATGTTATTGTGGTTGTCTTGCTAGTAGGTTAATCCATCGATTTACAATTACTTGATCATTGCATTTAAGAAGAGTAATGTGTCCTCCTCTCCTGACAAGGAAAGTAGGAGACTTTAGTACAATTATTAGACAAGCTCGTGCACATTTATGTATTAACATTACTCTCAGATGAAAACAAGTCTATATTAATAGCAAAACATTTCCAGCTCTAATAGCCAATATATAATTTAACATCATTGAAGAGAGAAATGCTCACACACGGTCAACCTCTAGCGAGTCATGCTGTAAGCCTGGCCTCTCGATTGTCGTCTGAGACTTCTGCTCTTATTAAATCAGACAGGAAATGCTTTTGGAAACAGTTCTCTGCTCCGAACTTCCCACTAACTAGCTAGGAACTAGTTATGCTGTATTAACTGTGGCTTGATAAATTTAGACATAAATGGTTCGAATAACAATGAGAAGTGAAAATGATAAAACAGGTAACAAAGGAGATACGTGAATGTGAGATAATACACATGTACAAAAAAATTGAGCATGCTCGCTAAGTGCAAAATGTTAAATGATGCATGAATACTAGTAAAATGATAACTAGTTAATAATGTTCAGTCAAGTGTTAGTTTGGCTTCGGTCTTCAACATTGACTTTTTGACTTCTTGCTGTAGTCCTCCTCAGGAGTCAATGAGGTTGAACTTTCTGTGATGATATATTAACACAATCAAGATAACTGGTAGCCACACTTACTGTTAATGAATCCTCAAGGGTGATTTACATGCAGCATAGGCTGCTAGGACCCTCCTGGTAGCTCTAAACTTATGTCTCTGTTGAACTTATTGCTGTCTGGTGTCACTTTTACAAGACAACAAGTTTAACAGAGACATAAGTTTAGAGCTTCCTGGATGCTGGCTGTCTATGCTGCTTGCAAATCATCATCCAGGATGTACTAAACAGTAAGCGTTACCACCATTTATCTTGCTGTATATAATTATATCATTAAAAAGAGTTCCAATCTCATTGACTCCTGAAAAGGACTATAGCAAGAAGTTGAAACATCGAGTCAAAAAGTATAATATATTGGCTGTTAGAACTGAGAACAATTAATAAAGTTTTTTTCTGGAACATTATATATATAATTTAATATTCTTAAATATTGGCATGCATATACATGCATTAACTTACAGTCACATAAGGTTTAGAGATTTTAATGGATGCATGTGTAGCACTTTCTGCTAAGTTGTTACTTTCAACATTAAAATCTTGTCTAATCATACTGCTATACACATCTAACATTTTCCTGGCTTGAACTAATGCAGGCTTTAATTCGTTAGTAATTTCTGTTTGTGTCATTGCTCCATGAACATTTATTTTGTGGAAAGTAGAAGTGATAGTTGCATATAATAAAGCTGACAGCAAAGTTGATGTATGCTGTGAATTCTTCTCTTTTGATGCAATATCAAATAATTGATGAAGTGGAACACTACAGGAATCTTGTATAGTCAGCATACTTATAAACCATGCATTTCTTAATGATAGTAAATAAGTTAGAATATTGTTATGGAAATTATCTGGAGCTTCAACAATATAATTGCAAAGACAAACCACATGGTCCTTTATATCTTCTGAAGTATCAAAAGAAGTTTCTTCATTCATTATTTTTTGCAATGAATTTACACATTCCTATAAACATATACATTAATAATATTTATCATACTCTGGACTCAGATACTTACATAAAGATTGGTACAAAATCTTTCTAACCCAATATTTTCCATGCTGTAACTCATTGGCATTTTAACAAGTGTTAAATTATACTTCAAGTTCCTATTAATTGTAATGACACACAGTAATGAACACACACACAATCAGTTATGAGTCAATATATTCTTATAAATGTTCTTGAACATTGCAGTGAAACTTGGAGTGTACATTGCTCTACAAATTATTATCAATTGTACGTGCACCAGTTGATCAGCACAAGATAATATGTCCTAAGTCTGACCCCTAGAGTGGAGAAGAGCAGGGAGAAGGCTTGATTGAGTTTGTTTTAAAGAGCAAATCAGTGCTAAATGGTGTAAATAACTAGCACCTCATAGGACCCAATCTAACCAACACGAAGAACATGCCATGTGCTTGAGAAAAGTAATAAACTCCACTCACTCCAAGCAATCTAAGTTCCCGCTCTAATGGCTAGATTAATCACCAATGCTGCAAAGGTTTCTCATTGTAACAATTTTATGTTGCAAAGCAATCTATCATGCCAAAATCCAAATCTGTTATAAAATTATAGATTAATGATTACTGTCACTTGTTCTATTTCTCATGGAGCTAAGAGTTAGGGCTTCGATAATGAAAAATCATCATTTCGGCGTTAAAACTTCAACAGTAGATTATAGAAGTATTTCAATACACATTTCAAAGCTTACTACAGCTAATAGTGTAACTAAGATGTTGCAAAGCTTATTTGGATACCAGACTTAAATTTCATGTATTAGAGTACCTGTGTTTGTAACCACTGGCTCGTTTCAATAGTTTCTACTCTGTATTAACTAAATTTACTTCACTTATGGAAAAAAAAAAGCATTTAGTATTTTCACTGTATAAACTACACACACACACATACGTACTGATAGTAACACCAGAGAATTTATTTTGAGAATGACTTGACATTAAATGTCATAGCTAGTTATGCTGAGAATTTGCCCCAGGGCCATTATTATCTGAATTTTTTTTTAATTTAGCTACTATTTAAACTTTACCTGATATGCTGTATTATTTCTATTCTCACTGGTAATCTCCTTAATTAGTTTTTCTTGAAAAAATTCCAACAGCATAGATTTTTGTCTGCTCCACTCTACATATAAAGACTGATTCCACAATTTGGATAACATTTCTACAAGAGCTGTTTTTCCAACTCCAGTTTCCCCTTCTATTACTACTGGAATGCCACATTGAAGGCGTTCATGAATATCTAACATTTTAACTGCATAATCTAATGTCAGCACATACTTAAACTTGTCAAATAAATCAATTCTTCCATTTTGAAGGTCTATATTTAGAGCACGTGATAGATATTCATCTAATACTTTGCGTGAGAAAAGGTCTCTAAATGAAAACAATAACATCATAGAATATAGAATGATACACTATTACAAATGATAAATTTATACTACCAATTTAGATTCCTATAAGCACAAATAGCACCATACATGCTGTAATTAAATAAATATACTATTTTAGTAATAATAAATACTGTACAAAACTGTTACTACTGGGTATTTATTTCTTGCTCAAACTATTACAATAGCAAATGTCTAAAAAATTTATATAAATATTATATCATCATAAATACTGAGTACAATGTGCGAACCCTCAGCGCTATTAAACACTACCTATCTTTATAATATTAAAATCTCCTTCCAAAAAAACATGTAATCTGTTAGCTATTTTAATGAGGCATCACAAAAGCTCGGCATGTAATCTGTTAGCTATTTTAATGAGGCATCACAAAAGCTCGGCCAATGAAAATCATACATGAAACGCTGTGTTCATAAGAGAAGAAGCTAAACTAGCCAGAAACACTCACTGATATACATTTTCAATGTAAAAAAACTTCACCACTTTCAACTCCGTTAACATAAAGCAAACTACACCGCTGGCTGCAACAAAGTATTTGCTCACGTGATTATGACGTGATGTTAGGGGGCGTTGCCCATAAAAGTTGGTACCTATATGGAGTTGAAAGCTTTGTTTTCTCAACGATTAGCCTGAAATTTAAAAAAAGCACAATAAAAGGTCTTAAATCTTCATCCTGAGTAAGTTCATAATTAAATCAACTGTTAATTGTCAGTAATCTCCAAAATCAGAGCATGACAGACAGACAGACAGACAAACAGATAGGACGACTACTATAACCCTCTCGCGCATGCACGTTGAGGGTTAATAAAATGAAGCCAGCATATAAATTCTTAAATGAATGACATGATGAATATCTCTTGACGGTATTTTGTTTTATCTGACCCTAATACTTTAAAAATGCAGTAGTTAATTACAAATTAGCCATGCTTCATAATAAAGTGTTTGTATAGCTCTTAACAATAACTTTCCACTTATAATATGATAACTTGAATTGAATAGCAATTAAAGTTGTAGCGTCATAAGTAAATATAATCATAGTATTTTGCAGGAAGAATGTCCTACCTAGTGTACTCTGTTTGTTTCCACTACCTTAAAATTTTCTAAGCAACTATGATGTATACATGTTAGACCTTACAAAAAAAATAATATGGTAAGTAGAATATTAACATTTTTGAAATTTAAGGGAGTTTTTTCATTTCCATGAATTTTATGAAAATTTTGTGGATAATGTGATCATGAAGATAATGATAAATTTATGGGGGCAAAATCATTTCAGCAGGACAAAATGTCATCCCCCATCAAGTAAAAAATAAACCCTGTGGTAAGTAAAACTTACAAAGAAGTAGGGATTTGAATGCCAATACTTTCATATTTATTCCTTTCTTCACCTTGAAGTAAATCAGGATTAAGGGTTACTAACCCAATACTGGATACTTCACCACCTTTGAAGTCATATATTAACTGCAGTACAAACAATAAATGCCAATGAAGAGAATAATACTATATATTATATTTAATTCACCCTAGATACTATCTTCACAATGATATCTTTAGGTACATGACCCAGTGAAATAACTCACGATATTTCACACTTTGGCCAAACTTGTCAATTTTCTTTGTTTTTACAGCTACCTTCCTTTGGTGTAGCCTACTCAACAGGGGTTAGAGCAGCTGCTAAAATATCAACTGGGGGTGTGGGGAGCCCCTACAACTAACTTTACTCTGTGAGTTACAGGTCCTCTAGTACTGACTACAGCAGTGAAAGTATCTAGTGTGGAATAAACCACTTATTACACTCATCAGAGTGATATGGCAGATATTTCATTCTCAGGCTTTATTTTCACTCGCCTCTGGCTCATGAAAATAAATTAGCCTGCTCACGTGAAATATTTCGCCATATCACACTCTGACTCATGTAATAAATACTATATATCTGAAGATATAATTTTGACATACATGCCAGCTTGTTTCTCATTACAATTGTTTAGCTTAAGAAAATTTTAAGTTGATACGGCTTCAATCCTCATGTTATGCTTAATGCTCTTAACTAAGAATCTCCATTTAGAAAAAAAAAAGGCTATATCTTCAATTCATACAATCAATTAGCGACTAAATATTGATATTATGCTGCATATTATTTCCACTTGTTTATTATTATTCAGCGAGCGAGCGAAGCTCGCGAAGCTGACTATCAGTCGTGTTCAATTGAGATTTCAGATATATATATTATATGTATACGTACGTCAAAAAATTTCGCCCGCGCTTCTAATTACGTAAGTTAGGTAAAGCGTTCACAGTTCCAGTATTTTTCAATTAACGAGTGCGGAGAATCCTGCTGCACTGTCTTACGCAACTTTGTTTCAACCAAAAAGTTTATAGCTACTCTCTTCTAGAAACAATTGTGAAGTCTTTGTCAAGCTGCACTTCTTTGCCACTGCTTTCGAAGTTTATTCAGGTAATTCTGTTATTGTTACTACAATGCTTGGGTCCACTTCCGTAGTCTGGGATCAGAGACTTTAGATTCTCTGATGCTAACTGAGAATGGAAAGGGTTACACTGTGCACTACAGTTAGATGTAATTTCTGTCCTACTTTTCTGTAAAAAGAGTCTGCTCGCTCGCCATGCATTTGCGCTATTCGAGCGCACCATTAGTTACTATTAGTTCAGCATTACTTAAAAATAGTTGAAAAAGCATTATTGACCAGTGTTGAGCTATGAAGTATTCAAGGTATGTATCATTAATATGGTAAATTGAGATAAGGTGTCGTCTTTCTTTAACAATTGGTATGAGTAAATTGGGAATGTAGGTTTGAAAGTACATAATGTTCAGCACATATAAATTTTGAACCTCATTGTGAACTTGCATTGTACTAGTAAATTTTTTCACATAACAGGAAAAGCTAAGAAAAAAGAGTGTGTGGAGATTGGGAATTTGGAATGTGAGATAAATGGTGGACAAAGAGGATCCTGTTGAGGTAGCCAGTCAGGGAACTGAGAGTGGAGAAGAGAGAGAAGAACAGTGTTTCTATGACACCTTCTTTGTGACTAATCATGACTGAGTAGTACTAAAATTAATCGTTTTTTTTTATGTTATAAGTATGTAGAAGAAAGTTGAAGTGTATGATTACAGGTAGTAGCAAAAAAAATACTGGTCCAGAAATTATAACACAATGTGCTTTTGGATTCTGTGAATAAAATTGTTTTTGATAATTGACATAATTATATAAACAGTCATAGCCAATAGATTAGCATCTGATTACAAAATTCCTGCTACGATCATCAAGCAAGCCAGGAATAACCACAGAAATAATAAATCCACAACCCCTTCTTAAATTTTGGTTAGATTTGACAACATCTCTGTGCTTTTTGGAATAATTTGTAAGTTATTTCTGGTGTAGTCTAGCTACACCTTGAACTTGATCGTTAGTGATACCAGTCAACTTTAGCTTCAATTTCAGCAAGGAAGGCTGCAATGGAGAATAACAGTGGACACATCAATAGCGAACTCATTCTTTCGTGAGGCTGTTTGCTTTCCACATTTGCCCTTAGGCAACGAGCTAACCAATTCATTTTAAGGTTTAATAGTCTGAAAGAATAGGAGGCTCTACAATTCTGGGCCTTGGGGGGCCTGCTTAGTTAATACACCCACACTCATAACATGAACAACACAGTTCTTAGCAACACTTGGCCAAGTTAATCATCTATCTTTTATTTGTCCTATTTTCTTACATCTGAAGTGGCCACTCTTATCTAGTCTTCAAAATAAAACTATTTGCCATTCAACAGAACAAAACACTTCATCTGTTTAACAAAATAAGTATCTTGAAAATATTCCTGCATAAGATTGCCACATCGTGTGTTAACTCAACAGGCATATAGTTCACAAGTTAGTTAATGTAGGAGGTATGCTTGATCTGTTGTATTCAGGAGTTCTAGACAATACCTTACCACCCATATTTTGGACAGTACATGTTAAACACAATAAGATGGTTTTGAAGAAGTTATGACAGGTAGGGTCAAAGTAAAAAGTAAATCTGTTACCTTGGTCACAGAGTGGGTTGCAGACAACTAGCTGTACCTGACAATAAAGTAAGTGCAATGAAATAGTTTAAGAGGCCCTCAACCCCCAACTTTTCTGGATTCAATCGGTTACTACCTTACATTTATCAAAAATTTTGCGAAACCTTCAGCTACATATACGTCATATCTTTGTACTGGGACTCCTAGGCTGTTGCAGTGAACTACTGAATCTGAGGGAGCATTTTATGAATTAGGTTGTAGTTTGTCATATTTTGTTCTAAATGTACCTCAGGTAGCTTAGAGTTCACCTTCACATAGATCCTCAGGAGTGGGGATTGGTTGGGTATCAACTGTGATCAGAGAAAAAGAGGAACTCCCAGTCATGTTTCACTCCAGAAGTTAAGTTGAAAGGAGCAGAGAAGCACAATCCTATCAATGCAATTGCAAATTGTGTATACCACTGTGAGTTGCATCTATACAGATCACAGGCCTTGTTGAGCTCCCATGTCAGGTTCACATTTAAGTAAGAGACTAAGGGGCATGGCAATTACACTTCAAGTAAGGAGTGTGGATATTTTTTTTATAGACTTGGTAGAGAGAGCAACACTGCAGACTATGTCAGTTGTTAAGTATTGGAAGATGAACATGTTGGAGTCAGTCCTCAAGAATTGTCGACTGCCCTAGTAGATTAGTTTGTTTGTGGTGCCAGCCTTTATCCCAAAGAAAAAAAAAGAAGAATGGAGAGCAGAATCAAGAGAGAGAAAGAAGAGAAAGAAACTGAAGAGAATATGTAGAATATTATGACCACTATTTTTTAAACAAGGCATGTTAGGTATTGCATATTGTAGCTGAGTATATTTATAGTTTATTTTTGTGATTGGCGAGTGAGCGAAGCGAGCAATGCACTATCAGGTGTAACACAATTGAAAATCGGGGATATTCGTCCGTTATCAATCAAGTGAAGCGAGTGAGATACCAAATGCAAAATCTGGGTATATTTTATATGTATGTATGGATGGTACGTATGCCCCTTAAATGTGCGCATTCAAGGAAATCGAATTGCTTACCCCTTTGTATTAGGTAGTTTCTGAATGCCACAAGACACACATAGGTCTTAAAAACTTACTGTTAGACTCAACACTGTGCAGTGCTTCATCAGAACTTCTTATTTTTTCAAGTCGCAAAATGTTATGGGGAAAGGTTACTATGGTATTGAGACCTTTTACAAGACTTAACTTTAAAAACTCGGCTGTTTATAGTAGCTGTGAGTTGTTGTTGACAATAGCTACTGGTAACTCAGATAGTCAGAATGCGATATTAGAGACTACAGAAAATACCAGTACTTGGGGAATCGAGGTAAGAAAGTAGTTCTGTATTTGTTAGCTAAAGTATATAATGGTCACAACGGTTACGTACTTTACTTGTACTTTGTGCACAGGCTTGCTTGCCATTTCTTCTCAAACACATCAATAGTTATTTTGCATGTGTGTAGGGGCATAATTACATAAAAATTACCTGCTTTGACTCGCACAGCAGCTAGCAATAGACTTTGGTGGCAGTAAACTACCCACACAGATGCAGAAATTTTGAGTAGTAATTTAACTGTGCGTAATTTTTAGCATTTCAAAGCTATTTATTGAAAAACTAGTGGTGTTGGTGAGCGAGCCTTGAACTATACTATTGTTAAACGATTGATTTTAAAAACTAACACTCAAGCTACTAAAATAAAGTCACGTTTTTAAATTAAGTATATGCGGTAAAGGGGATGCAATGCCATAGTAACCGCTCCCCTCAACTGTTTGAATTGAAAAAGAAGCAACAAAATTAGTCACGTTATTTAAAATTTTCTTTATGATATTCTTAATAGTAGTTGTAACGCACAATACTCCACAACTGAACATACCTAGCAAGACTTTACCTTCATGGTTCGTCTAGTGGATAATGAATTTTCAAGTAAATACTGCGGCAGAGGGCTTATAACTGTAACAAATAGCATATTAACTTACCACCACCACCAACTCGAATAGAAATGGAGCTCCCATAAGTTTTTGAGTTTTAACTGCACCCGCAAAACAATTCAAAGCGGTAAACAATTCAATTTCTAAGGTGATAAGGGTAATGATCGCTAAACTAGGTGGTTCGGTTTAGTGAAATTTGGGACGGGGTCGAACACAAAAATACGCGAGGGTCAAAGTACAAAATGACATACGTACGTCCACATATATATATATAAACAAACTCGTATCCCCGATTTTCAATTTTGTTACCCCTGTAAGTGTCTTGCTTACTCGCCAATAATTAAAATATAACCTATACATTCACTACTCATTTCTAACATAAAGTATATATTGTTCATTTGGCAGTCACAAGTCTTACTTGATTATATCCTTTAAGTGACCACTCTGCTTTAAAACAAGATTTACAATATCTAGTAACTTCGTCCAGCATTGTTTTCATTAATGTAGAACCCAGTCGTTTAGTTGAAGTATAAATTCTTCTACCTTCAACTATTTTAATTACTCCATGTCCATGATTGTAATTATAAGCAGGAAGCTCATCCAAAAATTTACATCGTCTCATCATGTATCTGGAAAATAGACAATTAAGAAATAAACAATTGATTGCATTTTTTGTATGCACTACATAACAAAGAATCATTCACACTTGAATGATATTTCCTATTCAGATCTAATAAATCCTATTTAATTTACTTTTCCCAATTAAAGCTTCTTTAATAGTTCACTCATAAGCAGACTAAAATGTGTTTATTTTGATTAATTGTGTGGTAAATCAGTAAATTCTTATTCAAATTAATACATTATTGTGAATTTTATCTAATTTGATACTTTGTTTTAAATCCTCTAATATTGTGACTCCTATGCAATACCAGTACATTAAAACAATGTATTACAACAAATGTTATTAGTCATTGTTTGAAAGATAAACTAGTGCTAGATTACAGTTTTACAGAAATGAAATCAGAAAAGTTCCGAACCATGGGATAAAGAGTTTGATAAAAATAGATCATCCTCAAAATTATAGGTAAATTTAATCACTGAAAAAAACAATTGCAAAAAGTAAATATGTTTAAATGCTTTAAATACTTTTGCATAATACTGGTGCTGACAAAATATTATATAAAAGAATGAAGTCAAAATATCAATATACTTTGAATTTCAACAACATCTTAACTTACTGGACAAATAGCTTCATTAGTACTTTTGATTTAGCTGTTACTGGTGGCGCATAGTCTTTAAGCAATTTTTGACAGAGATCAGTAGGAAGATCACTTTCTGCACTAAACTTAATAGGTGGCTGGAAATCAAGTCCGAACAGCTTATCAATCCCATTGAGAATATCATCTTTATGATAATATGCTAGAAGATATTTGCAAACTAGTTGCACATCTGCATCCACCTGAAAGGGAATGTTGGGCCCTATATGTGTCTTCTTTCCAACTAGATTAAATGCTGGAATTTCATCTAAGAATAATTCAAGAGAAGTCTCTGCTGAGTCACTACGACATGGAACCTGCACAAAATAGAAAATTAAATCTACTATAAAATCACAATATTCTAGGTAATTACCAAGCATACAAAATGTAGTTTTAGAACAAAAAAAAAATCATAATGCAATATAGCTAAATGCTTTAGGTTTAAAATAATGCTTGCACAACTGGGAGCTTTAGTGCTTTACTTTTATGAGTTCATCATGACTTTGGGAACTATAACTAACATGTGACTGTTACTACAACAAGTAAATTAGCATGCTGTCAAATACCTTGCGCTTAATTTTTAATTACCACAGAAAGTGGAATTTTGAATTAAAGAAAGACTATTGCGGAAGATCATTGTTGTTAAAAAATATCATCAAGTGCTTGGCAAAAAAATATATGTCAGGTTAGTTAACATAAAATTAATTATAAGCTGTATAATCAGGGAATACTGACACAAAATAACATGACTTCACTAATTTTTTACCTCGATATATATGTGCCATTTTAATCCTGGCAGTGAAAATGAAAGACCAGATTTGTAATCTTCAACATGGCCAATAATTAGTAATTCAAAGAAAAACCACCCAATATTGCTCATTATCTTATTATATCTTGCTTTGTCCATATCACTAGAAGTTATCTATAAAATACATAATGTATACATGAATTAAAAAATTTATTAATGTAATGTCAGTACTATATATTGTATATTAGCAAGTACCCTGCCACTCCGTGGTAGGTGATGTACTACTTTTATCAAATTAAGAATGCAAAGCATAAGATGCTTTTTATCCATGGTTTCCCTCTCCTGATCCTTTTCTTCCTGACTCATCACAGGTTTTCTTATTCCTCTAAACTTATGGATTCTCTCCTCTTTATCGATCTCTCTCTGTCCTTACTGTGAATTTTTTTTCACTTCATTGAAATAGTAACATCAGTCAGCCTTTTCTAACCAGCTTCTATTTTTTTGACCATTGTGTACTCTTGGTTTGTTTCTCTGCATTACATATACTCATAACTTGTGGTGGATTATGGTTAGCTAATGTAGGTGAACACTCTCTCCCAATTGAGTTCAGCGAATGAATTATTCATGAATACAGACACAGTACAGCGGGTAATGGACAGGGCAAGACCTAGGGGAAAAAAAAGAATAAAGAAAGAAGTTGGTACAATATCTTAAAGGCACTCCAGGATTCCCTAAAGTGTTAGTTTCGGATGCTTCAATGGCAAGTGTATGAGGTGCTGAGCTAAAGGTTGAGGCTTCGAACTTGACTTTGTACTTCACCTCTTTCTTTTTTCTTCCCAGGCAGGTAATGACGATGCCTTACCAACTGACATACAAGTGTATTAATATATTATATTATATGTTTATTTGTTTATTTATTCCACCCTAGATATCTTCACAATGATATATTTGGGTACATGGCCCATAAAATAACTATATAATGATATGTTATGGTTGTTATTTCAAGCTATATTGTATAAGCTCATTACCCTAGTAGTTATAACAACCAGCCAAACTTGCCACTTTGCCTAGCTTTACAGCTACCTTCTTCTGGTGTAGCCTACTAAAATGGGTTAGAGCAGCTGCTAAAATTGAAGCTGGGGGTGTAGTAGCCCCTATAACATACTTTACACTGAGAATTACCAGTCCTAATAATAACTATAGCGAGATACCAGTCCTAGTACTAATTACAGCAGTGAAGATATCTAGTGTGGAAGGAATAAACCACTTGTTACACTCTTCAGAGTGATTGATATGGTAAGATATTTCATTCTCAGGCTTTAATTTCATAAGCCAGAAGCAAGTGAAAATAAATTAGCCTGCTCGTTCAATTGCAGGCTAATTATTTTCATGAGGTGACTGAAATAAAGCCTGAGAGTGAAATATCTAGCCATATCACTCTAATAAGAGGTTTATTCCACACTAAATATCTTCACTGCTGTACACAGCATAAAGTAAAGTTGGTTACGGGAGCTACCCATACCACCAGCTGATTTTTTAGCAGTGGCTTTAACCTGGTGGGGTAGACTACCAGAAGATGGTAGCTGTAAAAACCTGGAAAAGTGGTAAGTTAGGCTGGTTGCTATAACTACAAGGGTAGTAAGCTTGTGCAATACAGTGTGAAATAACTACCGTGAAATATTTCGCAGGTCATGTACCTAAAAATAACATTGTGAAGATATCTAGGGTGGAATAAATATAGTTATATAATACATAATACATACATGAGTCAGAGTGTGATATGGGTAAATATTTCACCGAGCAGGCTAATTTATTTTCACGAGCCAGTGGCGAGTGTAAATAAAGCCTGAGAGTGAAATATCTAGCCATATCATTCTGACTGAGTGTAGTAAGTGGTTTATTCCATGCTAGATATCTTCACTGAAGTAGTCTGTACTATAGGGTTGGTAACTCCTGGTGTGAAGTAGGCTATAAAACTCTCTAGGGCTCCCCACACTCCAGCCAGGATATTATAGCAGCTGCTCTAACCAGGTTGGGCAGGCTTCACTAGAGGAAGGTAGCTGTAAAAAACAACAACCAGAAAACTGGTAAACCAGGCCTGGTTGCTATAACTACTAGGGTAATGAGCTTGCGAAGAACACCCATGAGAGATAACACCGAAGTACACCCATGAGATAACACCATGTGATAATGTGAGTGATCTCACTGACCATGTACCTAAAAATAATATTGTCAAGATATCTAACGTGGAATAAATATATATGAGAGTGCTAGTGCACTCTCATATTAAGGGTTGATAACCCCTTCCCAGAATAATACAAAACTCACTTCACGTTACATCTAATTTCAGTCAACAAAATAATTAAAAAACGCAGTGACTAGTTATCCTTGTTTGGCTTTAAAATTCCTTGTTTCCATACTTTTTAGAGCAATCCTAAATTTTTTAAACATTTATGAAATGTTTTTAAGGTACATTATATAATATATACAAAAAGATGTACATGTAAGTAAACATATAATAGAATAATACAATTGACAAACCCAAGTAAAGTGTTATTCTAAATATACGAATCCACCAATGCTGACTCAATTATGAAGCACTTTCAAATTTTGTATCAAATTTAACAAATTCATACAACAAAAGTACAGTACATGCTGTGAATAAATTTCAGATTCTAACATAACAAGTTCATTAAAAGGAAATTGTAATGCTCCTTTATTTTAACTACATCTATGTTTGCAAGATGAGGCCCTGTATTATTTAGGATTAGGAATAGAACACATACAAATATCTAACTTGCTTGGACTAAGTACATCACTGAAGTATCAATGAACACACAGCGCTTAATAGGGTTCCATGTTATGTAAGCCTTATGCTATCTAAAATTGGATATCTAATAGTTAAAATTGTAAAATAGCATTTCTTTAACATTTAGAAAACATCAGAAAATTTACGGTGACCCTATGTATACTTGCAGTCTTTTGAAAAACAAATTAGAATCAAAATTCTATTTTACGCAAAAGCACTATCCATAGCCTGTAAACAAACAATTGAGATATTATTTAGGATAAAAGCATTTTATATTTCCTTAGAAGCAACAATAATAGTGAATAAAGAGCTGAATAAAGGAAAGGTGGGGGACAAGAAAAGTTCAGATACAGTAGTTCAGAAGAAAAAAGAGCAGGAGAGGGAAACTTATGTAACCTTAACCAATGGTGGGAATGATAACTAAGCAAGATAACTTGTGCTACTACATTCTTACTTTCCAATACATCAAGCACCACAGTGTGACGAGGTACTTACTAGTATATATAAATAATATGTGTAATGGTATAGAATTTGGACTGATGACATGGTATTTTACGGGGCAGTAGAAACAACAGCATCCTGACCATTTAACTTTGACTTTAATCATCTAAAATAATGAATGCTTCTGTTATATTTAAATTTATTGTTATTCTAACATAAACAAATGTCGTACTTAACATTTGTTGTGGCACCCCATCAGGTAAAGTTAAAAATGAACTACACATTCTCTACAAGTGTGTATTACAACTGACAGACAAAGAAGTATTGAGATATCCAAAGTTTCTTTCAAGTCCTAGCTGTGTAAACGAAATTTTTCTTGTGACCGTTTTGGGAAAATCGGCCTAAACGCGGCATCTAAAGTTTTCTAATTTATTCTACCAGTAGGCTGCACGGGGCCTTGGGATGCCTTCCTCCTAATTTGGAAGCTGTAGCACAAGCCGTCTTCACCCTACGCACTACAACACTTCAGTATTTTTGCTTAACTTATTATTGCTGATTTCGAAAAAACGCGGGGTAAAGGCGTTGCTAAGGTCAGGGGGCGTGCCTTGTGTCCGTATACTATTACTGCGTGTCTCCGGGACACTACGGAATAAACTTGGTTACAGGCGGATTGAAAGAATTCTAAAAGGCTTAATGCAGGGCTCCTTAAGAAACTATGATGGAGAGAATTGCGTGAGTACGTGAATTATGTAGAATAGTAAGTGAATTAGTTAGCTACAGTTTTTCCCGGCTGTTAGTGAAAAGCCCGCCAGTAATTTCTTAGCAACTCTCCGTACACGAGTCCAACGGGCTAGTGTTTCTAGCCTCCTAGTGTGAGTTCTAGAGCACGCCAGAGCTTACAACTGCGTCATGAGCTAGAGCTAACTGGTGTCTATCCATTTCTGCCATAAAAAAATTTTCTAAAAAAATCGACCCATAAGGCTTTACCCGGGGATACTGAAAAAAATTGTTTGCCGCGTTTAGGCCGATTTTCCCAAAACCGGTCACATATAAATAATATGTGTAATGGTATAGAATTTGGACTGATGACATGGTATTTTACGGGGCAGTAGAAACAACAGCATCCTGACCATTTAACTTTGACTTTAATCATCTAAAATAATGAATGCTTCTGTTATATTTAAATTTATTGTTATTCTAACATAAACAAATGTCGTACTTAACATTTGTTGTGGCACCCCATCAGGTAAAGTTAAAAATGAACTACACATTCTCTACAAGTGTGTATTACAACTGACAGACAAAGAAGTATTGAGATATCCAAAGTTTCTTTCAAGTCCTAGCTGTGTAAACGAAATTTTTCTAAATCTTAATTTTTTTTTATTCTTGATATTGCTTAATTTAATAAAACATAAATGATATGTATTATGTATAGTGATAATAATTACATTAGAGAATTTTATATTAAAATTTTAATTTTAATTTATTTCAATTAATAAGAGAGCAAAATATTTTATATTCATTGACACTAATCTTGAGAAACAATTTTTAATATAATCAAAGAGTACTCAATGCTGTTCTTCCTAATAGATTAATTTAATACATATTCTAGACTAGTCACTTAAAGTGTAATATGTTTCTCAACAAACTACAATATAAAAAGAGACGTCAACCAATTAAAAAAAACATAGTTGAAATGCAAAAGATAAAGATTTATTGTACTCTGAAAATGATTAGCACTATACGTGACATTTAACAATAACTATAGGATTCAATATTTGGTATAATATAAGATAAAAGTGTTTATAAATGAAGCTATAAAAATAATAATAGTTAGATAAATTTAGCTGTAAGCTTTCTCATTTTCTTTTAAATTGTCTATAATCAGTAATGGCAATAAATCTGCATCATCTTGTACATTAATAAAAGTATAAAAAATGTAATATTTACCTCAGGAGGAAGAATAGTGAAGTTAAAAAAAATTCCCACACTATCATTGATACAAGTCAATGATTGCAATTTATTTATAATTTTCCCAGGTGAAAAATCTTCATTAATAGCAACTGTCAGGTTCTCTGAATAATCTAATTTGTTTGCTACATGGTAGGTCTTTCCATCACCTAAACATGGATAATTGTGATAATAAAAATGTTGCATATCAAAAGAATTGCTTGCAGTTAAATGGGGATCACCCCAACAGGAGGAGAAACGAAAGAAAGAGAATTCAAGGGAGGAACGAGAAAGACAAAAGGAAGAATGACAAAAACTGTATAGTTGAATATATGTTTAGATCAATCTACTACGTACACACATTTAATTGTAATTAATTTTAGTTTAGTCATAAATTTTTGTGAGGCTTGCGCAGTAGTGAAGGCTGTTGCATCGGCCACTTTTTTATAATTGACGCAATGGTGTGTTCGTAAATAGTTTATTAAAAAAAATCTGTGAGGTTAGTAAAGAGTCGCCATGAAATAAAATAACTGATTGGGTACAGGGTTATCACAGGGTGATTAAGAAAATGAAGGTGATTTAGATGATGACAACTTGTAGATATAAAAGTCCATGACACAAGAGGAAAGCATAGAAAAATTGGAGGAAGATAAGAAGAGCTGAAAAGTTCCAGGAAGATTAAGAGCTAGAGAGGGAAACTGATATAATTGAACCAATTGGTAGAGGATATTATGAATGGATTTAAAAAAAATCTTATGCTACAACATTCCTAATTTGGAAAAGTTAGATAAAGTTTACAGCAACTTGTAGCTAGGTAAGTTTACTTTTAGCTCCTTATATCGGTAAGTGAAGTAACATGCAAAAAGTTCCTGCACATGTTTCGTGTGTTTTTTCTGCTGCTAATTTGGTTTTGTTCAACAATTTTGGGCCATATAGCTTCTCTTCTGAATTACTATCTCTCGATGCTTAGTTTTCAATGACTGCCACTCTACCACTGATCATGATGAGCTGATCAGTTCCCAGTGAGATGTCAAACTTTGAGAGGGATTGATGAAAAGGTAGATTACGTGCAGACCGTATAAACTGAAATTTTCTGCATGAGTCATACTCTGTGTTATTCAAAGAAGACATAGTTTAGCAGCTTGAGTTTCCTCTGAGGTGAGTACACTAGACAAAATATGAGATTTAGTTGGAACCTTGTGGAAAAATCTCCTGATCCACAATACCACATGCGTTAATTAGTTGAAGGAAGAGTAACGAGTCCAGGGAGAGTAGCCAGCGTCAGGTTCAACTATTTGGACTGTAGCAACAATGTTAGCTCGAAGGTCTGGTACTTCTAACCTTGTTGCAGGTATCTATGGCCATGATGGCTGAGGAAGGAGTAGCCATGGAGGGCCTTTCCACAACAGGAATGAAGAAATCGAGATACAGGATTTCACTCCATGAGTAGCCAAGTCAGCTGGATTGTCCTCAATAGGGACATGCGACCAATGATCAGCAGGAATATATGTTCAATTGAGGCAACTAAAAATGCAAGGCAAATGTCTTCAGTGTGGCTGGGTTCTTATGGACCAGCATATGACTATCCTGAAATCCGTCCATGCATATATCTGAGAGAGAGGAATAGAAAGATCATGTGATGCAGACTGTAAAAGTTTAGACCGTAAATGTGCTGCAACCAATTCTAGCCTTGGATTTGAGTGAGTTTACCCTTGATTTGGAAGCTACAAGTATGACTGATATAGTTCAATCTTGGTGCGTAGTTCTAGGATAAACCACAACACCATAGGTGTAAGTAGAAGTATCTGAAAAGCTGAGAAGAGATCGCCTACTAATCGGAACATCCAATAGAAGAAGTCACTGAGGAATTAGATGAGAGGAGAAAGCCGATAGTGTTGAAATCCACTGCTTCCATTTTTGCGAAATTTTATGTGTAACTGGATCATCCAGAGAGCTTAACTTCCATAGTTCCTGTTAGTAGAGTCAGTTAAGGGAAAAATCGATACGCGGCGGACAAAAGCACCAATTTTTTTGTGGTGGTCCCTTTGGATATAAGAAGTTAAAAAACCACCGGCTGCATTCGTGATTCCTTTGTGGTTAGCAATAAGCCACACCCATTTCCTCATTTTGCTGACTATTTGGGTATTTCGAAGGCTAAAAGTGAATTAAGGCATCAAACTTTGTGTGGCAGTCTGTTTAGGTATAAGAAATGAAAAATATCATCAGGTGCAACCACAATGCACTTGTGGTTAGCAACAAGCCACACCCATTTAATGCTACTAGCAATTATTTGTGTTTTAAAGCCAAAATAACACCCTTTGAATGTTGATTGCAGCCACATTCCATTGTGGCTAGCAGCCACATACCATTGTGGCTAGCACTAGGCCACACCTACTTACACATAGTAACAGCTGGCTCTAGGATTGTGCTTGCCAGTGCAAGAACAAACTTGCTAGTTAGCTATGTCTGTTCATAGTGTAATAGACTGGAAGTTCTGTGTCATTTGTCAGAGGAAATCTTCTGAAGACTTGCGTTGTCCCTTTTGGACCTCAGATAATGCTACAGTATACAGTGCCTTCCTGAATAATGTGGAGGAGTTCAGAAAACTAGATTGTCTGCCTGTTCAAGTAAACTTTGGCAATCAGGGTACCGTTGAACAATTTGTGAACCACAATGCTTCTTGGCACAAGAAATGTCACCAAAAATTCAACACTTCAATGCTTAAACGTATGCAACTGAAGAAAAGCAGAGATTCAATGGAAGGTGAGGGTTCTTGTAGTAGTCGACCAAAACGTCAGTGCTTGCCTGTAGCTAAAGATACACATGTATGTCTTTTCTGTAAGTGTGATGGAAAATCTGAACAGCTTCATGAGTTTTCCACCTTCAATGCTGACAAGTCTGTAAGGGTAATGGCTACTGAAATGAATGACACAAGCGTACTAGTAGATTTGGCGGATGGTGATCTTGTTGCCATTGAGGCTAAGTATCATTTAGCATGCTTGACTAAATATCGAAACCGTTATCGCTCACACTGTCGTAGTGCTTCAAAATTATCACCTGCGAATGAACCTCTGAAAAGGGCAAAGGCCACAGCATTTGCTAAAACTGTGTCTTTCATAGAAAGTGCCTTAGAAGAGGGGACCCATATCTTCAAATTAGCTGAAGTGCACAAATTATACCAAAGCTACTTGGAAAATTTGGGGGTGGATATCACTGTTAACAAAAGTCGCCTCAAAAGTGATCTACTGGAACATTTTCAAACATCAGCTGTCCAAGAACAGTTGGATGGAAAAAATAGTATTCTGGTTTTTCCTGAGGGCATGCATGAAATGTTTCAAAGTGCCAAATTATCTGATTACAAATCAGAAGCACTACAAATTGCGAAAATTACCAAAGAGATCCGCAAAGAAATCTTTGCATTTGAACATTTCAAGTTTTCTGGATCTTTCCCAGAAAATTGCCAGAGTACATCTGTACCTTACAATCTCAAACTTCTTGTTGCAATGCTTCTCGAAGGAACAAATGCTGATATTGACTCACAAGCATGTTTAACTATAACTCAACTGATTTTATTCAACTCCAAAAAAAAGTCCACAAAAAATGCAGCAGAATCAAAGAGAGGTAGGCACACTCCAAGTCGAGAACCTCCCCTTCCTTTGTATCTTGGTTTGAAGGTTCATGCATTGACAAGGAGCAAGAAATTAGTTGAGCACCTAAAAACTATAGGAATTAGTGTCTCATATACTCGTGTCACACAAGTGGAGAATAGCATTGCCCTATCTATGTGCAAACAATTTGAAACTGATGGTGTAGTGTGCCCCTCCAATCTGAGAAATGGATTGTTTACAGCTGGTGCCATGGATAACCTAGACCACAATCCATCGTCCACCACAGCAGAATCTTCATTTCATGGTACTGGCATCAGTATCATACAATTCCCTACATCTAATTTTGAAGGCAATTGTCGAAATATAATGCCATTCAGTGGAGAAGATTCAGAGGTAGTGTGCTCTTTACCACTATCATATACTACTGTTCCTGCTGTTGCTCTCAATGCATCAAATACATCGGTACCACAAAAGAGTAGTCTTTCTTCAGTTAGTGATCATGATCTTGGCAGAGGTAGAGGCATGGTGAAGGAAGATTCTTGGCTCAAACATGTAATAGAATTACTTGATTCTGATGATGAAAAACACATCAGTTGGGCTGCTTTTCATGCGGCTTGTGAAACATTGCCAACAGATTTACCAGCCATCACAACAATGTTACCACTTTTCTATGAGAAAGCCGACACTCCGGCAATGATTAAACATTGTATGAATGTCCTTCAATCAGTAACAGAGTATTTAAATCCTCAACAGGTTCCTGTCCTGGCTTGTGATTGTCCCATTTTTGCTAAAGCTAAGTATATCCAGTGGATGTGGCCAGATAGCCATGGTGAGGATAAAATCGTGATCATGTTTGGTGGTCTTCACTTGGAAATGGCCATGTGGAATATGCTTGGAGACTATCTTGCTGATTCTGGTTGGACAGTTGCACTCAGTGAGGCTGGAATAGGTTCTTTGGGTACAGTGGAAAGCTTTTTGAAAGTATCTCACCTAACGAGAACTCGGCATGCACACCAAATTACTGTTGCAGCGTTATCCAAATTGCAAAGGGAAGCGTACTCTGAAAGAGATGATTCACAGACAATCAGCTATGAAGAATGGAGGTTGAGTATGATTGAAAAGAGCCCTACATTCCAATTTTGGGATTCTGTTTTGGGCCTTGAGAAGCTTGTCCTCACCTTTGTTAGGGCACATCGAGAGAGAAATTTTGAAGTCTACATGTGGAGTTTAGAGTTAATTGTAGG
>WLWI01001195.1_pt1 | contig 22714 bp, 12 predicted proteins | sample 6701501 | NCBI WGS metagenome assembly WLWI01 (sample SAMN12718690, study PRJNA515312) | sponge metagenome | isolation source: marine sponge | host: Mycale hentscheli | place: New Zealand: South Island, Marlborough, Capsize Point | collected 2014-11-01 | reverse complement strand
ATTCTTCTAGTGTCTTCACAAAAATAGTCCCAGGAGTCTCCAGGTCTGCAGACTCCAACTACAAGACTCCATAAATAGCAACATCAACCTATATAGCTTGATTATTCACATTTATTATTTCTATTCTCTTGCTGCAATGCTATAACAAAAACTTATAAGAATTTACCCGCGATTCCGAGGTAGGGGCAATTTGTTGCTAAGCAACAAATTGAATTCGCCCATGTTTTTCAATTATTGGCGGGGAGGATTTCCGTGCACGCTCGGAAGGTCAAAATAGAAAGAAAATGGTGACTGTGTTTAAACGGGGCGCTCGACCTTTAACAACAGTTTCAGCCACTCAAATTTGGTGTCAGTGTAGCTAAAGGGTAGGAGATACCTGTGGGCCAATAAAAAGAAAACCCCCCAAAAAAGGTTTTGTCGGTGTTTGGGCTATACTGTACATTTTTGATTTTACGGAAATGGTCCCTTTTCCTAGACACTGTCACATATGGTGAAAATAATATGTAGTAGAACATAAAAAAAAGAAGATAAAAAGGAGAAAGATGGTGATAACTAGAACATAAAAAAATGAAAAGAAGCATGAAAAGTAGAAATAGAAGGATAAAAAGAAAAAAGGAGTTAATTAATAATAATGAATTAGGAAATGCAGAAGCATATGAAGAAAAAAGAAGAACAAAAGAAATATAATATAAGAACATGAAGAATAAGAAGAAAGGGATTAAAAGCACAACAAGAATAAAGGTAGACTAATTAGTGGAAGAAGAAAAAGCGAAAAAGAAAGGAATGTGGCAAAAAATAAGAAGAACTAGACAGACAATTAGGAGAAATATAATTAAGTTGATAAAATATCACAAAGAAGAATGAAAAAGAAAAGGAAAGAGAAAACAATAAAAAGTTTAAGAATAAAAACAAATAGAACAATAACAATTAGAACAATAACAAGTAGAACAATAACAAGAACACAATAACAAGATGAACAATAACAAGAAGATCAATAACAAAAGGAACAATAACAAGAACAATAACAAAAATAACAATAACAAGAAGAACAATAATAAGAACAATAACAAGAACAATAACGAAAATAACAATAACAAGAAGAACAATAATAAGAACAATAACAAGAACAACAATAACAAGAACAACAATTTTCAAAAGGAACAATAACAAGAAGAACGAACAATAACAAGAAGAACAATAACAAAAGGAACAATAACAAGAAGAAGAACAATAACAAGATGGACATATCTTGAAGAAAAGAAGCAGGAATAAAGACAAAAAACAATTAAAAGTAGAATCACAGTCCACAAGCCAGCAGTCCAATCAATGCAGATATGAATATATTCCATTGTATACACAATATTTTATACATGCACTCTCTTATTTTTTACAAGTTGTAGGTTCAATTCTGAGTACTTTGAAGCTTTGTATTTACATTGTCTAGATAAGAGTAACTTTATTCATATAACCACATAGTCAGGTGCCAGTGAAACTTTCCTGAAGCTTGTGGTGGAAGTGGTCTTCTAGTATGTAGTTAGAATAATGGTTGTAGTAATTTTGGGCAGAAATTGGTTCACCCCACCGAGTTTAAACTATTCTGTAGCACAATGAATATTCTACAGCATATAATAATTATAATGAAATTTTACTAACACAGTGCCTTCCTGCTACACTCTGTGAAATTGGCCAATAATAAGCTTGGAATGTTCTTATATCAGCCATGCAGCATGCAGATGTTTATGATTAGCTCTAAAAGTGTGAGGGAGAGTTTGACTGCCGTTATTGGTCATGCATCCTTGTAGAAGGCTGGAAAACAGGCAATATTTAAGTTGGAAATACATCATGTAAATACGTCCTTCATGGTTTTAATTTTTATTATTTAAAAGTGAAGTCTTTCATTTAGTTTTAGTCGTGAGTTTTCAACGACATATCGATTTTTTTTAGATTACTTAAATACACCATTGTTTGGTTCAAATTATTTGTAATATCAATAATATTATGCAATATGGGAGCAATGAGGGATGAGAATAATAGCAAAAAGTGAAATTTCTTAGCAAAATTGACCAATGAGATTTAAAGCATTATAGATAATGATGTTCTGACAACAAATATACAGCAAACAACCTTAGTGTCACTCAGAACTCAACAAACAAGTCAGTTTTTATTTGCTGCATAGTTTATTAATAATTTCACAATCTGTCTAATGGTTGTATTCTTACCAATTCCTCCAGGGATGGAACCTAAGGAGATGTGCACTTGTGACTTTCGTGATGCAAGATGAGTTCATTTGAACTTGTTTGTGATTCAAGTCTTCCTGTCCACTCCTTCTCTTCCTAAATTCATACTTTTTCAGTTCTGATTGGGCTGAGAATGAATTGATTTCAATCATCATGGCAGTTAAATTCAATGATGACATAAACAAAGATGGTGCTGTTGGGTCCGCTAGGCTTTTACAAAGTTCAGGCACAGTTATGGCATTAATATACACTGAACTAATTATGGAATAATTAGAAATTTGAGACTCATCTGCATGCTACATATGTACTTCTTGAGTTTGCATTTAGTGTACTGGTAAAATAGAATTGAAGTGTGTGTGGAGAAGTCAATCTTGGTGCAACATCCATACTCTACTTCATGAGGCTGCAGATCAACCACTTACCCAATTATATGATCTATTATAACTACAACAAAGTCAAGTTTAGCAAGTAAAAACATTTCAACTTAAGAGAGTAGCAAATGTCAGCATACGAGTTTCATGTTTATAATAATAAAATTTTGTATAACATAATTGACTTGAAATGTAAGTCTCACAAATATCATTAATGAAAAAAAAAACATTGAACAGTCACATTTCTTATTGGACCAGTATGAACCTGCACAATTAAATGGGTTGTGATGGTATTTTAACGAATAGATGGATTCATCAAGTACACTCTTGGTTGCAATACAAACACAAGTGGTAGTAGCACTGATAAAAAAAAGTACAACATTTAAAAATGATCACAACTGTTTAAATTAATAACACTAATATGTAACACTAAACTAAAGCACATATTAATGATAATAAAAATGATCACAACAGTTTAAATTAATGACACTCATAACACTAAACTAAAGCAGTTTCATGAGATGGATCTGGACTGAAGGTGGATTGCATGTTTGCTTTTTTCCAAACTTTCATAAATAAATTCATTGTGTTGCAAATTTTAAGGACCTATAACTTCTACTATACTTCCTTTTACTGTTCCGTAGGCAACATTATCCTTGCATTTACAATTATCATTTACAAATCCACAGGAAACATTAGTATCTGTAGCCAAAATGAAATCACATTTAGTGCTATTGTTGGCTGCAGATAAAAACTTCTTTTTTCCTTATCAAAACAAGAATAAGTCCACATCCAAATAGAAGAGCAACAATGAAACCGAAACGGCATGCACCTATCACTCCAATCAGCCATAAACTGATAGTAGTAGTTGTAGTAGTAGTAGAAGTTTGATCTGCAACATAATGTTTTACTAGAGATGAGTTTCAGCACAAGTGGTAAGTTATAAAGTGTAAAAAAATATAGTATTGCAAAGCCTGATCAATTCTATCAGTGAATAAGTCTTCTTTAATAACTTCTGTTTATGTTGCCCGTTAAAACTAGAGAAAATATTATTGTTAACTGACAAACAGATGGAATGACTACTGCAACCCTCTCGCGCATGCGAGCTTGAGGGTTAACAAGGGGTATTTATGTTGACTGTTATAACCAGAGAAAAATGTTATTGCTAACATTCCTATCTTTTCGAGATATTCTGTCTGTTACAATCTGTACACCACTACAACCAGCAGGAATGCCCTGCATTACTACTTCATATCAACTCACAGCAGGATATGGTCCATACTAACTGATCAGAGTTAGATGTCTGCTTTTGAGAGGTTTGTTGCACAGTGGGACACTTCTGAGAGAAAGTAGTTCTCGTAGTCTCCATGGTACCTGCACACAAACCATCATTTTTTATATATGTATAGTAGATTGTGCTAGTTATTTGGTGCATAACCTGTATACATGTTTATTATAATAATATACAAATTGATTATAATAATTATTATTATTTAAATATCATATACACATAAATTATGATAGAATCATTACTGGTAGTATTCATTCAAACAGTTGATTATGTTACAGGAGAATTGGACAAAGTGTTAAGAATTTCGTGTTGTATTGAAAAATAAGTGCTGAGCCTTTCAAGTGGCTAGTCTCAAACTATAATCACAAATAATCTTTTCTATAATACATCTGTAACCAATCCTATATTATGAGGAATTTGCTGAAAATTTCTATTTAGGCCAAATGTCTACATTATGTATTGCTATGAAATCTCACTTCACAAAATTAGAATATATTCTTCTCATGTTCACCAATACTAAAATATAATATATTTTCTGCACTGTCTACTGCACAGTAGGTAGCCCTAACAGGAACTGTATAGTTAATGCTGTGATAGAGGTCTACAGAGAGAGAGAGAGTATCCACTAGTAATGGATGTCTGAGGAGGAGATGGAGAAGAACTATCAGTGATGATGACTGTGTAGTTGTCTGCTGATCTAGACTTGTTTCTGGAAGACTGCCAGTGGAGAGTATAACTAGAGGACAAGTCTTCATTTTTGACTAGAGTAAGTGAATCTGGTCGTTCTGAAAGAAACAATCTAAAGTATATTATTAGTCCACACATCATTGGTGTGACTGTTCTCACCTTTGTATTTCAGTTCATAGAAGCCTGAGATTTTTTTTATCAAATGTACACTGACATGATAATGGAATAAACATAGGATCATCATAATGTGACTAGCTGTTGATTCAGAAACCAGAATTGCAATTGCCTCCTCACTTGTTGATCTTTTAGAGGAAGATAATACTTGAAGAGTGCTACGAGAATTTGATGCTCCTTTAACATTCCATTCTATACGTGTTCCAGTCACATTACAATAGTCTTTCAGAGAGATTCACACCAGCACTACTCCATGAGGCTGAAGATCAACCATGCTCTCAACCATTCCATCTAATATAACTACTACAAAGGTCAAGTTTAGCTAGTAAAAATAGTAGAACTTACAGAGTAGCACATGCCAGCATATTAGGATTATGTTTAAATGGGATATTTTGTTCTATTTTTGTGAACAGTACAATAACTAAAACTGTAACCCTCATCACCCTTACTTAAACAATCTACTTCCTATTACGGATATTATAATCACTTTCAATTTTTAGCATTTTGACAACACTGCTTAGGATTTCCTCTGAGGAAGCAGATTTTATAAGCACTCACTACTACATATGTATACTATTCAGCTATAGACAATTAATTAACTTTACACATACTGAATATCTCAAAGAAGGAAATTTATTCTACTACAAGAAAGTTAATTGTCAATAGCTAAGTGAATATTTTTTGTTTGTCTTACAAGAAGCAGTTACTTCAGAAACAGTTCACTTTAGTGAGCTAATCACAGGCCAAAAGAATTTCCCATTATTAAATGTATCTAGGAAATGTCAAATTTACACAATTTTACAGTCGATGATAGGCATAAATTCCCTACTATTTTCCCCGAGCTTTCAACTGTATAGTTTATTATGTTGTATTTTGTAAATTGCAGTGCTAATCTTCAGGTATTAATTAAAATGTCAGTTTTTAATTCGTAAACATGTATATGTGGCTGCTGAAGTGTCGATGCATGGAATGCAATGACATCAGACTGGGTAAATATATCATTTAAGCAGGGGTGGGGGTGACTTTCTATTACATGGTAAATAAGCTACAAAAAGATGAAAATACGCAACTGCGACAATATCTTAGTGTTATACACTCATCATTGCCACTACAAATGAAAAAATGACTCACTATTGAAAGATAAAAGTGTTTTTATTGCAGAGTAAAAATTCATAACCATATAACTATTGTTGTACAGCTTAAAGCAAAAATTTCTCCTCAATCCAAAATTAGTGTGACAGATCACAAACTAGTCAGTTTTTTTATTTGCTGCATAGTTTATTAATAATTTCACAATCTCTCTATGGTTGTATTCTTACCCATTCCTCCAGGGATGGAACCTAAGGAGATGTGCACTTGTGACTTTCATGCTGCAAGATGAATTCATTTGATTGTATTTCAAGTCTTCCTGTCCACTCCTTCTCTTCCTAATTCATACTTTTTCATTTCTGATTGGGCTGAGAATGAATTGATTTCAATATCATGACAGTTAAATTCAATGATGACATAAAGAAAGATAGTACTGTTGGGTCCGCTATGCTTTTACAAAGTTCAGGCTCAGTTATGGCATTCATAAGCAAATATTTCTCCTCAATCCAAAATTAGTGTGACAGTGTACTTTCATCTTTTTACAATGTTTCATGCAGACCTGAAAAACAAACAAAAGTAGAATTTCCTATAGAAAATTTTTTATTTTCTCCATCTATTACAGCAGTGTCCTGAATCTAGTACATACAGACCTACCACAAAAGTGGAGAAAGTATAATAATAAAAATGAAATTTCCTAAATATTTGACCACACGATATTCAAGAATTTGCACTGTGGGACAGATTTAAAATGTTAATTTCAATGCCAAGTAATGATGTTGTTCAGGCCAGCCCTCACTAAAGTGGTTGCCAAGGCAACATCAAGAGGAAAAATCTAGGTTTGTATGTTTGTGACTCCCTAAGTTTTGTCTGACTCCTTTTAACACTCTATGCACCCCACTGTTTGTGTCTCCCACTATATTGATTCAGTCACACCTCTTATTCAATAAGTAATTATCATCTACCCTTTAGTAACATTTTTTCTATATTGTCTTTGTATACACTCCAGTTTTTGGCAGTCTTGCAAGAAGTTGAAATAACTAGTTTCTGAAATCTAATTTAGCAACTATTCCTGTAGTGGTGTCAAGTGTGAGGGCCTTACAACCCCGCTCCATAGCGTTTGCCACTCCAGATGTATTGTCAATAAGTAGCATTAAACTGACCTAAGAAGCCAGCCATGCACCATAGAGTGAGTGACTCTCAATAAACTGAGTGGTATGAGATGATCTCAACAGTTCATTGAAAGTTTGGACACAATGCTATGTCATCACATCAACCTGGGAACAGTGGCCCGTGCCACTAAATAGTGACTCCAACTTACACAATGAATGCCAGAGGACAGACACAAAACACATGCAAAATTATGTGTGCTTGTGCTTGTGTGACTTTTTACACTATCATCTTGCTCTTAAAACAGTTATTCTAACATGACTGATCCTACACTTTGGTCGTGGAAAAATACACTTTCTGTAATAATTTTAATTTTTTTTGGTTTTCACAATTTGTACTAATTAATTTATGTAATATGAAAATTTGCATTTGAGCACACAAGTGCATGCTAACTTGTAGTTCTTTACGGTGTACAAAGCAATAGTTTAGACTACTTCTAGAACTACATGTAATGAAAATGATTCTATTTGTCTGATACTTCAAAGTCTTTATAGGCTTTAAACTTGTTATAGATTTTGTTTACATCAGCATTAGTCAACATGCACACACATGCACAAACTATTAAAAATGTGGAATAATTAATAGATGTACAGCATTACAGCTACTGGTGAACTCACAAACTCAAACATTATTCCTACATATTACTCTCTCACGTCTATCCAGGGGAGTAGGATGCCAGATTTAGTTGGTGCGGCCATTATAACAGCACCCATTTGACTACACCCACTTGTTTATTCAAGCAATGAGCTAGAATAATACAAAAGAAAATACAGTGATTTCTTTTTATCAGATGAACTAAAAAATTTTAGTCTATGTTCTGTATATTCAAATGTCACTATAATCTCACCAAGCAATTTAGCACAAGCCATTTTTATTATAATTAAAAAGCATATGATTTTATAAACAATCATAGGTTCATGTCAAATTAAAATATGTTAAATTATAATTATAGCTATTATGTAGAGTGTATAGTTGTATTGTATCTAATGTAGCTACTTATACACATATAGAAAACAAAATGACAAAAATATTTAAACTGAATCAACCACAATTAGCTAGAACTAACAAATGTTTGCCTTGCGTGGCAGTAATAGCTGTATTTTCTTCAAGCATGTGTGGCAAATAACTAAATGGTAAGACTCCTAGTAGTGCAAAAATGGCCATTTTTCAAACCAATCAATGCTGTAATAAAAATTTCTAAACTATGTTAAAAGATTGCTTTTGAATAGTAAACGTACGACCAAGCTCATTTAGAGTTTCCTAACAATCTTTCAAAAGGCTCAACATTAGCTATCTATTTTATCCTGGCAGAAGCCATTCTATTTCGACTGCTTAATTTCGACCTCCCGATTATGACAATGACCACAAGATTAAGATCAGTAGAAAATTATTTGACACACCCCTTTTGTTATGGTGCGGCCATGGCTCCATGGCCACACCCATTCAAACACATCTGCTATCTCTGTGTTATAATACGCAAATAAAGTTTACAAGTACTCCGATAGGATTGAATGTGCATATCATATGACTGGATGAATGAATGAATGAAGACATAATGACTAAACGAATAAATGTTGCATATTTTGACAGGACATTAAAATTGTCGAAACAATGAGATATTTTAAAACACTCTAGTGGCTCCCATATTACACAAGTATGTCTTACAATTGTCACATTCTTATATAATGGGATGTAAGTGCAGGAGTCCTGGGGATATGTAAATACTGCCAAAATAAACACCAGCCGATATTGGTCAGAAAAATTCTGAGGTGCTAAGGCGATAGTACATCACCATGCCGACCTATGATATCATAAGTATCACATTACTCCTTAAACATATCCAGGAAATATGTCCTGTATGACGCACTCAGTGCAGAGTATGCCAAGGCTGCTATCAAGTGGATGCCGCAAAATTATAGGGAGAGTATTGTGCTAGCACATTAGAATTCAACAATTAATTAGAAGAGTAGCCATTTCATTGATTTGGTCACTTTTGAATTATGGAGCAATTAATAATTATAAAAATAGTTGTTCTTGTCTGACATGAATGTTTTTGTAGAATGGATAATTGTTTAATTTGCCAAAAACAATCAATCCATGCACCATATGCAAGTAAAGTGACACTTCTCTGTAAATAGTCGCATGTTTACAGACCCATGTGAATTCCTAATTACCACAAATAAATATCACACAAAGATGAAGACGATCGTTAAATTATGCAAAATGTTTGTTTAAAAAGATCTATGAAAGGACCTATACTTATTTGCTGAGGAAACTGCAGCACGCAATTACAACTTACAATGCTCTAATTCTCCTTCTAATGATCACACAAGAAATATAAACTAGACTGTATAAACAATTGAGAAATAGATTACTTTTCAAAACACTGTACACATGGCATAACTGCCATACATCCACTTACATCCAGCGATACCATGGTTATGGAGATGTGATAGTCACCACAAAATGCTTGTGCCGCCATAGCGACAACTTCATGCACACATACCCCTACTCATAACGATGCTCAAAGACACACTTACACACGCACCTGATAACATAACAAGTGCATTAATCAAACTCTGTATACCTGATTTGTAGATACTGATGTAGTCTCCATGTCATATTAACTCTTAAAATTAAATAAAGCTAAAGTTGGTAATGTACGTGGAATAAATACTTACCTCATGGATTTCAGATGTGAACTTCCTACCAACACACACAAAACAAATGCAATACAAGATATTTTAACGTTAATACAAAACATGTAATCAAGTTAATATTAATATTGTGTGTAACTTACTAAACTAGAACTAAATTCCTGTCAGTGACAGAAAGAGCTATCTCTTGATTGCTGAGTATGTGTAAATGAAAATAGTATATAACAATATATGTACTATCAAAAACTAACTTGTTATGCTATAATAAACATAGGATGGATTTTTTTTATTAAATGAAAATATCCAGTTTTAAACAAGAATGATACAGTGGAATGATCTGAAACTTCAGGGGCGGATCAAGAAATTTTAAAAAGAGTTTTTTTTTCTTTCTCTGATCACTAGATCCACAACCACTCAAGTATTTTCATGAATTTGTACGTAATTTTATTTAATTCCATGTTTACTGTTTGAAAAAAAAAATCATGAAGAAATGACTGTTACTAATGTTAAGTTCTTAGAGACACTGTGATGAGATATATGAATAAGCTATATTGATGTGTTAGCTACAATATTATAATAAGAACAAGAGAATAAAGATGAAGCAGAACAAGAAGAATAATGTGGAGAACAAAAACACAAGAAGAAGAAAAGGTATGAGAAAATGGAAAAAAACAAACATACATAACTCACTGGCCATTCCCAAACTCCAATATCTGCTTCATACATCTCTTTGTTTTAATTCCTCCACCCTACAGCGCCATGACAATGTATTGGGGTCCATTGTGAGCAGTGTTGTCAACATTCATCTCTATAGTGAAGATTCCTCTTGGACTCAAGCTACCAAGACCTGGAAATTCTTAAAGGAATTGGGCAGGAGAGTGAGGAGAGTGACTGGGGAGGAGAAGCAATCTTCCTTCATCTACCAAAAAATATCAGTGGCTGTCCAACACGAGAATGCCATTTCTATTTTAGGTGGGCTTCCCAATTAACTAAAACTAGATTATTCATATTATTATTATTGTTCATTTATTTATTCTTTTTATTTTATTGTCATTTTATTCTATAATATTATTATTATTTTGTAATTTTATGACCTTGAGCCTTGCCTGTTATTATTTTTTATTGTACTTGTATGGTGTCTTGCTTTGTCAATACTTTATTATCTTGAATATATTTTTTTATTATTTTTGTGTAATAATCACTAAAAAAAAGTAGAATAAAAAGAAAAAGATAATAAGTATAGAAAGAAGAAAACAAGAACGAGAAAATGAACTACAGGAAATATTAAGTAAGAAAATGAAGAAAAAGTAAAAAAAATAATAATAAGATGAAGAAGAACAAGAAGAAAAAGAGATGAAAAAATGAAGAAGGATAAGAAGAAAAATGAGGACAAGACAAAATTGAAAGAGAAATAGATGAAGAAAAACAGAAAGGGAGGATGAAGAAATATATGAAAAACATAAACAGTAGAAAGTATTTGAAGAAGCAAAATAAAAATATAAAAATTAATAAGAGCAAGAAAAATAATAAGTAAAACATGAAGAATAACAAAAATTGAAGTAGAAAATCAAAAATGAAGAAGAAAAAGATGAAAAACAACAAAAAGAAGAAAACAAAAAAGAAGAAAAAGATGAAAAACAACAAAAAGAAGAAAACAAAAAAGAAGAAAAGATGAAACACAACAAAATTAAGAAAACAAAAAAGAAGAAAATGATGAAAAACAACAAAAATAAGAAAACAATGAAGAAGAAAAAGATGAAAAACAACAAAAAAAGAAAACAAAAAAGAAGAAAAAAATGAAAAACAACAAAAAAAGAAAACAAAAAAGAAGAAAAAAGAATAAGAGCAAAAAGAAAAATGAGAAAAATTAATGCCTTAAGAAAGAACAGAACAACTAACAAAAGAATAGGAAGAAAGAAAAAACAGGTTAAAAGAAGGAGAAAGCAAAGAATGACATAGAAGAGCAGAACACAGAAGAGAAGGAATAATAAAAAAAAATACATGACAAAGAAAAAAGAACAAGGAAAGAAAAGAAAGGAAGTAGACCAAAAAAGGAGACGAAGAAAATGAAGACAACTATTTCATACATTAATTTTACCTACATAATAAAAATATAAAAATTAATAAGAGCAAGAAAAATAATAAGTAAAACATGACGAATAACAAAAATTGAAGTAGAAAATCAAAAATGAAGAAGAAAAAGATGAAAAACAACAAAAATAAGAAAACAAAAAAGAAGAAAAAGATGAAAAACAACAAAAATAAGAAAACAAAAAAGAAGAAAAAGATGAAACACAACAAAAATAAGAAAACAAAAAAGAAGAAAAAAGAATAAGAGCAAAAAGAAAAATGAGAAAAATTAATGCCTTAAGAAAGAACAGAACAACTAACAAAAGAATAGGAAGAAAGAAAAAACAGGTTAAAAGAAGGAGAAAGCAAAGAATGACATAGAAGAGCAGAACACAGAAGAGAAGGAATAATAAAAAAAAATACATGACAAAGAAAAAAGAACAAGGAAAGAAAAGAAAGGAAGTAGACCAAAAAAGGAGACGAAGAAAATGAAGACAACTATTTCATACATTAATTTTACCTACATAATATTGTCTTCTTATACCACAACAATCAAGTTTTATTCTTATTTTGTTTTAGATAGTATACAATTCCTTATTGAATTGCGTTCTTATACACACAGCATTACTGATTATCCCTGTCACTTAACCTTAACATGAAACAGTTATTTTTCGCCCCTCCCCAAAAATACTTTACTTTGTGACTTATTAAATTTTTAATGCATATTATTATATCATTCATTTCATAGAGGAGAATATCATGAGTCAGAACACTCAGTTATTACACGAGTGCCGCAGGAACAAGTGTAAATACAGCCAATCAAAAGAGTGATATTCTGCAGTATCTAATGAATAATAAATTTATTATGTACTACTCATGTGTGATTACTGTAGAAGTGTGTTTCTAGCTAGTGCACTAAACATTATATAACCTGGAGAATGTAATAATCCAACGTGAAAACTCTGAACACAGGTGATATGGTCAAATATTGCCTTAAGCCACATCCTGTACATTCACTCTGTGGTAGCAGGTGTCATAACAACGACGGTTTTGGCAAGACGTGATTAAATGTAACTAAAAAGTGGTTGTATAGACGAGGGAAGGCGGCGTAGGTTTAGTTGATAACAGAAGAAGGTGACAGTACAAAAGAGAAAGCACAAATGCAAGCGATTAATTGTTTGTAACTAAAAAGCAGGCAGAAACTACGAGTAAATGAAGCATAAGTTTCAAAACGAAGGCATAAGTACGAAAAAGGGGGCAAAACCTGCACAGTTCATAGCCCTCACAGAGACTGTATAGTTAATGTTGTGAGAGAGGTCCACAGAGAGAGAGGAGCCACTGGTAATGGATGTCTGAGGAGGAAATGGAGAAGAACTATCAGTGATGGTGACTGTGTAGATGACTGCTGATCTAGACATGTTACTGGAAGACTGCCAGTGGAGAGTATAACTAGAGGACATGTCTTCATTTTTTACTAGAGTTAGGTTAGTAGGTGGATCTGGTCGTTCTGAAAGAAACAATCTAATGTATATTCTTAGTCCACACATCGTTGGTGTGACTGTTCTCACCTTTGTATTTCAGTTCATAGAAGCCTGAGATTTTTTTATCAAACGTACACTGAACTGATAATGGAATAAACTGAGGATCATCATATGTGACTAGCTGTGACGATAAACTCACTTTATTCAGAAACCAGAATTGCAACTGCATCCTCACTTGTTGATCTTTTAGAGGAAGAAAATACTTGAAGAGTGCTACGAGAATTTGATGCTCCTTTAACATTCCATTCTATACGTGTTCCAGTCACATTACAATACAGACTTCTAGAGAGATTCACACCAGCACAGACATACTCTACTCCATGAGGCTGCAGATCAACCACGCTCTCAACAATTCTATCTAATATAACTTCAAGTTTAGCTAGTAAAAATAGAACTTACAGAGTAGCATGCATGCCACCGTATTAGGTTCATGCTTAAATGAGATATTTTGTTCTATTTTTGTGAACAGTACAATAACTAAAACTGTAACCCTCATCACCCTTACTTAAACAATCTACTTCCTATTTAGCTATTGACAATTAATTAACTTTCTTGTAGTAGAATAAATTTCCTTCTTTGAGATATTCAGTATGTGTAAAGTTAATTAATTGTCTATAGCTGAATAGTATACATGTAGTAGTGAGTGCTTATAAAATCTGCTTCCTCAGAGGAAATCCTAGGCAGTGTTGTCAAAATGAAAGTGATTTTAATATCTTAATGTATTTCCATTTATCATTATATCATCTGTAAAATATACTGAGTGAATATTTTTTGTTTGACTTACATGAAGCAGACTAAACGAACAGTTTACTTGAGTGAGCTAATCACAGGGCAAAAGAATTTCCTATCACAATGTATCTAGGAAATGTCAAATTTACACAATTGTCCATTGAGGATAGGCATAAATTCCCTACTTTCCCCCCCGCCCCCCCCCCCCCCCGAGCTCTCTTTACTCTCAATTATATAGTCATAATGAAAAATGTATTAATATGTCATTATATTGAGAATTGCAGTGCCCATCATCAGGTATATAATAAAATGTTTGTTTTAATATCCTAAACATTTATAATATTATGTTGCTGAATTGTCGATGCTTTGAATGCAATCACATCAAACTTGTTTGTGTGTGTACACATAATTATTATTTAAGCAGGGGTGAGGATGTTCCTTCGAAATGTGTATATGGAAATTTCTTTAGAGAGACTTGATAACACAATTAAAATGGAACCACTGGCTAGAATACAACCTATTAGCTAACATTATGTAAATCTGATTTGTAATTTCGTTTTAAAAATTGAATGTTCCTGTAAGATTAAAGAACGAGAACTATTATTGGCTGGCTGCCTCAATAATATTAATAATTGCTCCATTTTAACAGCTCTTCAGACTAGTGGCCATTATCATCATAATTGTTTGAAAAATCCTTTTCATAAATAAAGGAATAATTATAATGATAAAATGTTTGCACTTATCTTTACACACAATAATATTCTATATATGTTTCACTCAAGTATAATATTGAAATCATTCACTTTCAACCTCATTTACAAAGATTTGAATGTATAAAGCTGTAAATAGACTTTTTAAATGGAAAATAATATGTCGTATATATCCCACAGGGCTTAACAACTAATATGTAACAATATCCCATATTTTGGATTCATAAATTAATTGTAATTCTCTTGCTCTATGGAAGTAACGTGTGACGTTGAATATTAATTAGGTGATTGTCTGAACGAAATGGTGATAATTCTGTAAGCAATCTGTTCAATATTACTATACCATAAACTGGTCATTTTTTGGTGTATTTCTTGCCACATAATTGACGTGTTCATTATTGAATGTGGAAACTGAGTATTTATTTGAAGATGAAGAAATGCGTTTCCATCCACAAAGGAATCCGATTACAAATGATATGATATTCTGGATGCAGCAAAGCGAGGCGAGGGTGACCACTCCCACTAACCAAGGAGTAAATTGTTGTGAAGTGGCTTGAGATACTGGAGTACAATAAAGTAACAGAAGCCACAAAATACGAATAACATTTAGAGCAAAAATGCATCAGCAGAAGTGTTTATTGTTGTATATATCTGGGAATAAATAGCTATAAGTCTGCATAATCAAGTTTGAATTAACTTACTCTGTGTAGTGAAAACTTGTAAATTCCCATCATTAGAATTCTTCCCAATTCCTGTTGAAAGTGATTGAGGACTAGATGAAGAGGACTGGGTATAATCTATGGGCTCTAAATTTGTTGTTTACATAGCAGTGATTTCTGACTTTACTAATTATTTGTATAAATAAATCCCTAACTTTATACACTGCTACATGTTAAATAGACACTCCACTTGATTCTAGGGACAATATAAATTCATAGCAGTTAAGAAAAGCCCCAAACTGAGATAGCTAAAAAAAACTACAAAATAAACTACTGAAGCTTTTGTAATTAAAATAAACTACTGAAGCTTTTGTAATTAAATACAATACATATGACACACTGTGATGAAGCACCAGAGGTGCAAACCCTCAGGGCTACTGTATGCTAGCTTGCTATAACAAAATCATTTCTTGTACTGAAAAAAATAGTGTATTTGGCTATTTCTAATCAGGTATCAATACGGCTCAAGCAATGAAAACAGTAGGTGTATCTAATTGTTGTTTTAAAAGAAGTAGCTAAACATTGAGCAAGACTCTACTCCTAGATTACAGCACTAAAACATGAAGCAAAATTTACTCCTAGATTCCAGGACTCAAACATGAAGCAAAATTTACTCCTAGATTCCAGCATTCAAACATGAAGCAAAATTTACTGTGGCCAGAAAGAAATTACTTGCTCACGTAATTGCAATGTAACGAAATAGTAGCACAAAAATTAATATTTAAATGATTTTCTGAGTAATTCATACCTAAATCAGCAGTTATTTCCCAGTAAACACCAAAATCAGAGTGACTAATAAATAGACAAGATGAGTACTATAACTCTCTTATGCATGCATGCTGAGGGTTAACCATATTTATATGGTCACATATAGCTCATAGTTTGTAAATAACACTTTTTTGTGTGGCTAGAGTTACTGATTGGGAGGCATTGTGGTGATATAATATTTTTTGTGTTCAACTATTCATTTCCAGTAAACAAGCAATATCGTAAATTCTATGAATATACACATAAGACTTCTGACCTCACTATAATCTGGATAGAGCACATGTCTTTTTAAGATCAGTATTTTATAAGATAAATAATTTTCATATAGGATTGGTCAATGCTAGATGAAAAATAGCTGAACCATCCTTATAAATGTATTGTTTGATAAAGATACCAGCAAGTAACAAAAATCTTACTCTTTCAATCCAAAAAAGTATTCTCTATTTTATTAGTTACTTCAGTCCAGTTGTACTTAATACATTTTAAGCTGAATTGATGATTATGGATTTAGTTGTGGCGATTTGAGACACGTGTTTGGCCTGTACATGTTGTGTATGATATGACTGCCATGTTGACTAACATCACTTGAACGGTAGCTTAATGGATGTCATACAACTGTTTACATATTTATTGAGAAACATTCAAAGATAACAATAAATAAAATAAAGCTAAAACATCCACCAAGAATCATGTTAGTTAATGCAATTATCTGATGAAGTATACTAAAATGACTCAATGTAGTCTCAGTGATTAATCTATTGATGTCTAGCTTTATAATGGGCAGCTGAGTTATAGAATTGGAAGCTTTGAAAATGGCACACAATGTTTTTCCCAGTGTAATTTTTATCTGACTCTTCACTGAACTCTTCCTTATGTTGTGAGCAATATATTATTTGTACTGCTAACAACTTCTTGTCCTGAAGAAAAATGTTGAACTACAGGAAAAAATTTGTAAAGTGGAGCAATTATTAATATTATTGAGGCAGCAATCCTATAATAGTTATCATTGTCTAATCTAATAGGAACATTCAATTTTTAAAACGAAATTACAAATCAGATTTACATAATGTTAGCTAATGGGTTATATTCTAGCCAGTGGTTCCATTTTGATTGTGTTATCAAGGCTCTCAAAAGAAATTTCCATGTACACATTTAGAAGGTCATCCCCACCCCTGATTAAATAATAATATGTGTACACACACAAACAAGTCTGACGTGATTGCATTCAAAGCATCGACATTTCAGCAACATAATATAAATGTTTAGGATATTAAAAACAAACACTTTAATTTATACCTGATGGTGGGCAGCAATTCTCAAAATATGACATATTAATACATTTTTCATTATGACTATGAAATTGAAACTCTGAGAGTAAGGAGAGCTCGGGGGAAAAAACGTAGGGAATTTATGCCTATCCTCAACTGGAAAATTGTGTAAATTAGACATTTCCTAGATACATCATGATAGGAAATTATTTTGCCCTGTGATTAGCTCACTCAAGTAAACTGTTCATGAAGTCTGCGTCATGAAGTAAAAAAAAAAAATTTACTCAGTATACAGATGACGTAATGATAAAAATGGAAATAGGTACTGATATTAAAATCACTTTCATTTTGACAGCACTGCCTAGGATTTCTTCTGAGGAAGCATATTTTATAAGCACTCATTACTACATATGTATACTATTCAGCTATAGACAATTAATTAACTTTACACATACTGAATATCTCGAAGAAAGAAATTTATTCTACTACAAGAAAGGTCAATAGCTAAATAGAAAGTAGATTGTTTAAGTAAGGGTGATGAGGGTTACAGTTTTAGTTATTGTACTGTTCACAAAAAAAAGAACAAAATATCCCATTTATGCATGAACCTAAAACGGTGGCTTGTGCTACTCTGTAAGTTCTACAAGAACACATTTAATTGATCGGTATATAGAACCACCAGATCCTCCTAATGGAATTACACTTGAAAGGAAGTCTGCAACACATACTAATCACATTCTCCACTGGACATCGTCTAATGCAGAGCAACCATTCAAGTCAGTGGACAACTACAGTGTCATCATTGTTGAGGTCAGCCAGTCACCTTCTCCTCAATCATTCAATGTCTCAGATCGCAGACTTTCCATTCTACTGAACTACAATACCAACTACATCATTAATATAAGAGCTGTCAACTGTGCAGGAAGTAGTACAAATTATGAAGCCAATATCAGCACTGAAGGTGAGACAATGAAGTTAAAATTTAATTAGTCTAGTTCAAGCTCATACAGGAGTTTTCGTAATGAATGAAATTTATGGGGGGTATGAGCCCTGAGCAGATGGTGTGTTGGACACACTTTGTCTATCATTGTATTGATTAAGCTAGCTATCAAGTAGTAGTTTAAGTTAAAACTTGTTATATAAACACTATGTATTACATGTGCAAGTTTTAACCATCCTTGATAGGAAGTAAGTCCCAATTATTCAATTCATCTGTAACAGCTCTTCAGACTAGTGGCCACTATCATCATAATTGTTTGAAAAATTCTTTTCACAAATAAAGGAATATTATCATGATAAAATGTTTGCACTTATCTTTACACACAATAATATTCTATAATATGTTTCACTCAAGTATAATATTGAAATCATTCACTTTCAACCTCATTTACAAAGATTTGAATGTATAAAGCTGTAAATAGACTTTTTAAATGGAAAATAATGTCGTATATATCCCACAAGGCTTAACAAACTGATATGTAACAATATCCCATATTTTGGATTAATGAATTTATTGTAATTCTCTTGCTCTATGGAAGTAATATGTGACATTGAATATTAATTAGGTGATTGTCTAAACGAAATGGTGATAATTCTGTAAGCAGTCTGTTCAATATTACTATACCATAAACTGGTCATTATTTGGTGTATTTCTTGCCACATAATTGACGTGTTCATTATTGAATGTGGAAACTGAGTATTTATTTGAAGATGAAGAAATGCGTTTCCATCCACAAAGGAATCCGATTACAAATGATATGATATTCAGGAGGCAGCAAAGTGAGGCGAGGGTGACCACTCCCACTAACCAAGGAGTAAATTGTTGTGAAGTGGCTTGTGGTACTGCAGTACAATAAAGTAACAGAAGCCACAAAATATAAATAACATTTAGAGCAAAATGCATCAGCAGAAGTGTTTATTGTTGTATATATCTGGGAATAAATAATTATAAGTCTGTATAATCAAGTTTGAATTAACGTACTCTGTGTAGTGGAAACTTGTAAATTTCCATCATTAGAATTCTTCCCACTTCCTGTTGAAAGTGGTGGAGGACTAGATGAAGAGGACTCTAAATTTGTTGTTTACATAGCAGTGATTTCTGACATTACTAATTATTTGTATAAATAAATCCCTAACTTTATACACTGTTACATGTTAAATAGACACTCCACTTGATTCTAGGGACCTGTTACATGTTGAATAGACACTCCACTTGATTCTAGGGACAATATAAATTCATTGCAGTTAAGAAAAGCCCCAAAGATAGCTAAAAAAACTACAAAATAAACTACTGAAGCATCTGCAATTAAATACAATACATATGACACACTATGATGAAGCACCAGAGGTGCAAACCCTCAGGGCTACTGTACGCTAGCTTGCTATAACAAAATCATTTCTTGTACTGAAAAAAATAGTGTATTTGGCTATTTCTAATCAGGTATCAATACGGCTCAAGCAATGAAAACGGTAGGTATATCTAATTGTTGTCATAAAAGAAGTAGCTAAACATTGTGCAAGACTCTACTCCTAGATTCCAGCACTCAAACATGAAGCAAAATTTACTCCTAGATTCCAGCACTCAAACATGAAGCAAAATAATTTACTCCTAGATTCCAGCACTCAAACATGAAGTAAAATTTACTGTGGCCAGAAAGAAATTATTTGCTCACGTGATTGCAATGTAACGATAGGGGGCGTTCGAAATAATAGCACAAAAATTTTTATTTAAATGATTTTCTGAGTAAATTCATACCTAAATCAGCAGTTAATTCCCAGTAAACTCCAAAATCAGAGAGTGACTGATAAACAGTCAAGATGAGTATGTGGGGCCAGCCAGCCCAGAGACGGAAGTGAAGCCAAAGAAGAAGGAAAAGAAGAAGAGAGAAGAGAAAGACGAGAAATGAACTCAGAACATTTATGTGTGTGTGTGTCATTTAATCATTGAGTTTTGTGAGCCGTGAATAGGTATAGTGCCGTGTGCAATTCGTGTGTGTAACTTATTTTGTGTCATGTCATGATGTGGGTGTGGCTGGACCAAGGACTATAAAGTCTAGCCGCACTTCCGGTTTTGTCAGATTTCAGTTTTCTCAATTACATAAACGTAGCCTAACTAACGTGTGTAATTTGGGCCACTGTGAGGCGAGCGATTAACCTCTCTCCAACCTTGCCGGTGCGCTGCTGATTCTCTGGTGGCAGCCTATCTACCTGACCCCCACATAGCTATTTGGTATTAAATGATGTAGAAATAAAAAGAATTTCCTATTCTAGTTTAGCAAAGCCAAGTTAAATGGGTTCAATACAACAGAACTTTAAACAAGCAGTGCTTAATCCTCATTAGCTGAGCCTTCCCAACCTCTGTCTGTTGATATCTTTCTACCCTTTAATGGATTTGTTCCTGCCCCCCCCTCCCCCCACCTTCCCACAGAGTTGTTTCCCCAAACAGAATTGTTTCCCCAATGAGTATCACTGTCTCTCTGTTTGTTCTTTCCAAAACCAGCAGGAGAAGCTGCAATAGCTATTTTATTCTATCTAAGTCAGTTTACTATACCCTTTTATGCAGTTTGTAATGGACATGGCTACATGAGACTATTTCCCATCCTATTCCAATCTTTTAAGAATAAGCATTCAATTACTAAGCTACTACAACACAACTTGATATTGTGCGAACCCTATAGCTACAACATAACATAGCCATTAATACTGGGTTTTTATTTATTAGGGCATATAATAGCTACAAATAATACCCATATATATCAACTAACCTTGTAATGTAGGTAAGGTGACCCAAGAAAGAACTCAGAGCTTACTCCTTCAACCAGAAATGACTTTATTACACCGCACACACAGGATACAAAGCTTTAATAAACTTTACCCATTACTAATGACGTAATGGCTTATTAAGAAGAGAGTGGTCCCACACAATATTTGACTGTTGTTAAAGCTGATGCTGAAATATTGATTCTGTATTATTTGAAAACTAACAACAATGAAGATTGAGTTTTACGTAAGTTCCAGTATCAGGAGCTGTTTACTCTACATTTACTACTTCAGTTTCACTAGATTCATTCACTACTTCAATTTCACTAGATTCATTCACTATTTCAGTTTCACTGGATTCATTTACTATTTCAGTTTCACTAGATTCATTCACTACTTCTGTTTCACTAGATTCATTCACTATTTCAATTTCACTAGATTCATTCACAATTTCCACCAACGCTGCAGCAGAATCTGTAAACTCTCCCTTCAAACAAACGTTGAGGAGATTCTCATATGTAGGTGTAGGAGTCCTCTGTCTCCATCTTGACAGGGCCTCAATCCTATAACACAATAAAACAAACAACAACATATTATCATGGATTCAATCAGTGTTGTTTTGGTTTAGAGATTCCAGATTTTCTTAGTTTTAATTATTCATACTAAAAAAATATATTGAATCCAAAGTTTTTTCCCAAATTCTGACAGAAGATTTAGTTAGTTTTTAGTTTTTCTTCAATATCACTTAGAAGATTTAGTTAGTTATACTATCAATTGACTTAGTTTTGGTTAATTTATGTTGTCTCTCAAATTCTTCAATAATGAGACTCCTTAAAGAAAGTAGTACTGGTAGTTTCCCCAAATAACTCCAAAAATAGCATATTTCTAGGAAATTTTAGGTATTATAAATAAAGTGTGATATATTTATATAGTTTAGAGAATAATTACTTGATGGCAATTTATACCTTCATTAAATAATGACCTAATTCAAAGTGAATTGTTTACAATAAAAATTTTCTTAGTTTTAGTTTATGTCATCCACTCTACTGGTAGTTTTAGTTATTATTGAATCTATTTTCTTCTAAAATACTTAGTTTTAGTTGTTTCATGTTCTCTACAGCTTAGTTTTAGTTATTCTTACCAAAAGTAAAATACCCAAAGGTTTTAGTTTTAGTTAACTAAAACAACACTAATTCAAATATTGTCTATAGTAGTATGAGCAAGCACTGATAAGTGGTCCCAACAAACAATTTACTAAGACAATGATATGATTGGATATAGAGTTACCTCTGCGTAAATGGCTTGTCCATGTGAACAACACGAATATCTTCGACTTCAGGTTGGCACTCTAATTTGAAGAGATGGCATTTCTCCTCCCAATGTATTAACTTGTATGCAACTCTTCTAAGACTTCTATCAGATACTTCTTCACTAAGCATAGTTAGGGCAGACTCAGGAACACCACTGAAGAACTGTT
>WLWI01001194.1_pt1 | contig 22728 bp, 20 predicted proteins | sample 6701501 | NCBI WGS metagenome assembly WLWI01 (sample SAMN12718690, study PRJNA515312) | sponge metagenome | isolation source: marine sponge | host: Mycale hentscheli | place: New Zealand: South Island, Marlborough, Capsize Point | collected 2014-11-01 | reverse complement strand
TAGCCAAATTCGTTAGCCAGGTTCTTTCGTCTGGTCAATTTGAGGATGCTTAATGGTTTTTAGCGAGCGTGAATATCTTAAGTCGTGGATATCTTAAGTCATAGTTATTCCCAGAATAATTCTAATTTTAGAGTGCGGCCTGAATAATGGTGACTAAATTCAAAACGGTTTGTTTGGTTTCCGATTTAACCGAACGTGGAGTCGCCATTGGATTTGCGATTGATGTCGATCGGTTTCTCAATGGGTTTGTGGTGAAGTTTGATGGGCAACCCTATGCTTTTATTAACCGTTGCCCCCATGTGCGAACGGAGCTGGATTGGGTTCCTGGAGTGGTCTTTGATGAACAAAAGTCGTTTCTTTCCTGCGCAACTCATGGCGCACTATTTGATCCAACGACGGGGGTCTGTATTCGTGGTCCTTGTATCAATCAGTCTTTGGTTGCTTTGCCAGTGCGGGTTATCGGTGAGGAAGTCTGTGTTGCATTCTAATTTCCTTTGCTACCGGGATACTGTATTAGGAAGGGTGCATTTTGAGTATGGCTTTAAAGGCTATTATGGGAATGTTAACCTACTCTGGACCATCGATTTTTAACCCATTAACTTCTCGTCTATCAATTTTTCGTCCATCAACTTTTCGCCTTGAGTTCTGCTAAATTGGGCTGTGCTCGGACTTTATTGGCTTCGACCTTTCTACCTATTTTCTATCGCCGAAACTTATTATGCGAATAACGACTGAGCCAGAGCTATCTGAACCAGGACTATCTGAACCGGAGCTATCTGAACTGGGGCGATCTGAACAAGGCGTTGTCAGAATACTGGATATGTCCATTGAGCTGGCGCTTTCAAGATGGACCAACCCCAGTCCTCATTTCTCCCATGGCCAGGATTTGAGATCAAGCGACCGAGGGCTGTTATCCGCGTTCTATGGAGGGCTCGTTAAGTCAAGTGAGCATAACTGGCAAAACGCGGGGAGAGTATTAGTAGACCGAACGGATATTCGGATTTTGTTCGATAGTTATCAATTACCCTTACCTGTGAGATCGCTCGATGCATGTTGTCGAGAGATCGATTGTTTTGTTCGGGAGCACTTTTTTCCAAATTGGCATATATTTCGACCCAATTTCAATGCCAGTGCCAATGCCAGTGCCAGCGCGAATAACAATTCTTCTGGGGGGGCATCGGACCGTGGGGTATCCACTGAATTCAGTGCTCCTACGTCGCCTGAAGTGTTGTCTCAGAGCTGGATCAACTTTTTTACACAGGAGATTTTTGGGGGAGAGGAATATGAATCCGGAAGTAGGCTATTGCTGTTCTTCCTGTGCCCGATGTTACCGATTTTCCCCGGTCTCTCAACGGTGGGGCGAGATCACACTGTCCCAATCGGCAGGGAATCGGCCGATATTCTGGACAATTTTAATGCTCAATCGTTTTTGCCAGCATCAGTTCAAAATGGTGAAGATGGTATTCCCGTACAATGGGCGTTAACGAATTCCAATTGGTGGATGAGAAGGGTTTTATGGGAAAGGGAACAGATTCTAAAGACGGGGCGAACTTGATCCTTGACCCTGGGGTAGATTTATAAAGTGGATTTATAGGGCGGATTCTTTGAGATGAGTGTTATAAGTGAGTATCAGTTTAGCAATTCCTGGGAGGCAAACCCCAAAGGAAGCTTCAGGAGTGACGGGCATGTTAGAATGCCTCCCGTTTTGTTCGACAGTAACTATTCGTGATTCAGGCAAAAAAACAAACCACTAACGATTCTGCGGAAAGCGGATCATTTTCCGATAAGTTTTCCAGTATCTTCTCTGAAGCAGGTCTGGTTCTGCTATTCGGGCTGATTGCCTATTTATTGCTTTGCCTCGCAACCTATTCCGAGAATGATCCGGGTCCTACCCATACTGGTAGCAATCGGGAGCTAATCAATATGGGAGGCTATGCAGGAGCATGGATATCGGATTTGCTATTTACTTTGTTCGGACGCTCAGCATATTTCCTGTTGGCATTTATTGGCATTATAGGCTGGAGAATCTATAGGAACCGGACGTTAAAAATGTCTGCGGGCCGGCTTACTTTTTTGAGTGTGTCTGGCCTGATTCTTTCCATGATTGGTATTTGTGGTCTGGAACAAATTTATTTCCCTTTGCAAAATCCGAATACCAACCTGTTCGCTGGTGGTATTTTGGGATACAACCTCGCCGGAATGTTTGTGGGAAGTTTTAGTTTGGTGGGAAGCGCCATTCTTCTTCTGGTTATCCTTATCGTCGGGGTGACTTTACTTGGCCAGGTGGCGTGGCTCAATCTAATGGATCGGATCGGTTATGCAATCTTCTCAGTATTCGATGAGATCAAATGTCAGCTTCAGGAACGATTGGAGAGGAAAAAAGGCGCGAAGATTCGTAAAGAGCGAGAAGTGGTGGTGAAAAAAATACGTTCAGAAATAGTGGAGAAGAAACCGCCCAGAATCGAACCCAAAATAGAAGCTCCTGTGGAAAGTGTCCTAAAACAAAAGGAGTATCAGGTCAGCTTGTTTACTGGACAATCCTCCAATGGAGTATTGCCGGATCTGTCTTTATTGGATGTGCCGGATGAAGAATCGTCAGGATATTCCAGAGAAGAACTCGAATCGATGTCCCAGTTGCTGATCAAAAAGTTAAAGGATTTTAATGTTGACGTCACTGTAGAGGCGGTGCAACCGGGGCCTGTGATTACCCGTTTTGAAATCGATCCAGCCCCAGGAGTGAAGGCTAGCCAGATTGTTGGACTATCCCGAGATCTGGCGCGATCCTTGTCCGTGGTCAGTGTTCGGGTGGTTGAGAATATTCCGGGTAAAACCGTGATTGGTATCGAAATTCCAAACCAAACCCGGGAAATCGTGAGGCTGGTAGAAGGATTATCTTCCAGTGAATATGAGAAAAGTGCTTCTCCGTTAACGCTGATTTTGGGTAAGGATATCGCAGGTAATGCGGTGATCACCGATTTGATCAAAATGCCCCATATTCTGATCGCTGGAACAACGGGGTCTGGGAAGTCGGTTTGTATCAGTGCGCTGATACTCAGTCTGGTTTACAAGTCGACGCCCGAAGAGGTTAGGATGATTATGGTTGATCCCAAGTTTTTGGAGCTCTCCATTTATGACGGTATTCCTCATTTGCTGACTCCGGTTGTTACCGATATGAACATGGCCGCCAATGCGTTGCGTTGGTGTATTGTTGAAATGGATCGTCGGTTCCGAGTGATGGCAGCCACTGGCGTGAGAAATATCGCCGGATTTAATAAGAAAGTGGATCAGGGTAGGAAGAGCGGGGTTCCCCTATTTGATCCAACTGTTGAGCTCGAAACCGGAGAACAACCAGCGCCATTGGACCGTCTACCTTATATCGTTGTTGTGGTCGATGAGTTAGCAGACCTGATGATGGTGGTCGGTAAAAAGATTGAGGAAATTATCATCCGTATCGCACAAAGGGCGAGGGCCGCAGGGATTCATCTTGTTCTGGCAACCCAGCGTCCGTCAGTGGATGTGGTAACCGGATTGATTAAGGCTAACGTACCAACCAGAATCGCATTTCAGGTTTCCTCCCGGGCAGACTCGCGAACTGTGCTCGACCAGATGGGAGCGGAGCAACTTCTTGGTCAGGGAGATATGCTCTTTCTCCCTCCAGGATCCGGTTTCACCCAACGAGTGCACGGATCATTTGTCTCAGACGATGAAGTGGCTAATGTGGTCACGCAACTAAAAAGCATGGGAAAACCAGACTATCTTGATGAAATTACATCGGGTGACTTTGAAGGGAACTCCAAGGGGGAATCGTTTTCTGAAGGAGGAGGGGAATCCGATCCTCTTTATGATGAGGCGGTGAGTTTCGTTACGAAAAGCAGAAAAGCATCGATTTCCGCGGTCCAAAGAGCGCTTCGAGTGGGCTATAACCGGGCCGCGAGAATGGTGGAGACAATGGAGGAAAGTGGTGTTGTTTCCTCGGCTGAAAACGGTAAGCGGGAAGTGCTGGCACCGCCACCCGTAGAATAGTCTCGTTGATGGAGATCCTCATCACGGAAAGCGGGATATTCCCAGTTTCTTCAAGGGTTAATAAAAATTTGAGCAAAGGCATGAATACAACCATGAGGTTATTAACAAGTACATCGAAAATCTGTAAGCTGGCAGTAAACACATTAGTCGAAGGCGTGGTTGCGCTAATGCTAATAACGGGCCTGGTTGTATCTCAGGTGTCCATGGCGAGTCCGGGCCTTGATGCAATGAATTTCTTTTTTACTGAAATAAAGACTTTTGAAGCACGGTTTGGTCAGATTGTTCTGAACGAATCCCTTGAGGAGGTGGACGAAGGGCAGGGTAAAGTATGGATCAGTCGGCCAGGTCTTTTTCGTTGGGACTATGAAGCCCCAGACGCACAGGAGATCGTTGGAGACGGATTTAATGTCTGGATTCACGACGTGGAACTCGAGCAGGTGACGGTTCGAAACCAACAGGAAGCTTTAGGTAATACTCCTGCTATCCTGCTTGCGGGTACGGGGAATCTCGAAGACAACTACATCGTAGAAGACATCGGTACACAAGGACGATTTGATTGGGTGAATCTGATTCCCCGCGATCAGAATAGCAGTTTTGAGGAAGTGAGAATTGGCTTTGAAGATAATCGCTTGAGGCTTATGGAATTGCTCGATAACCTTGGACAAAAGACGAGGATTAGTTTCGTTGATTTAAAGGAGAACGTATTTATCTCCTCTACGATCTTTGATTTTGTTGCCCCGGATGGTGTGGACATCATCGATAACACCGAAGAACAGTAAAGGTAAAATTAATCGCAAAATTAATGGTGACCTTAATGGTGAATGTAGTTATGAGTTCAGTTGTGAGTTCAATTTTAAATTCAAAGAGTTATAGTTAATTGTTAATCAGGAAACTATCCAGCTTGCCTCGTTTTGACTTATGCTGAGGTTCTCTGGAAAACCTGGTACTATCCTGAATGGCGTGATTGGTTGTTCTAGTTGATGTTCTATTGAGGTTTGTCTTGTGAAGAAAGAGATATAGATGCCAATAGATTGGAACGTACCACTTGCGGAGCGAATGCGTCCTCGTCACTTGCAGGAAATGGTAGGGCAAACCCATTTGCTTGGTTCAGGAAAACCGCTAAACCGTCTACTCGATGGTGATGGGAGTCAGGAAAGAAATCAGGAGAGAAATCGGGGAGGTCACTTACATTCCATGATTTTTTGGGGGCCTCCTGGTACGGGGAAAACCACCCTTGCACGGCTGATTGCATCGAAAGCCCAGGCAGAATTCATTTCAATCTCGGCAGTAACCAGTGGTATCCAGGATATTCGCAAAGCCATTGAACGAGCCAAAAAAATGCAAAGTGAAGGGGGTAGAACCTTACTCTTTGTTGATGAGGTTCACCGTTTTAACAAATCCCAGCAGGATGCGTTTTTACCTCATATAGAAGACGGAACCATTATCTTCATCGGCGCCACGACAGAAAACCCCTCCTTTGAGTTAAACAACGCATTACTATCTCGTGCAAGGGTCTATTTGTTGAAGTCGCTAATTGCTTCAGAAATCGAAGCGGTGGTTCTACAGGCGCTGGATGATTCTGAAAGAGGGCTAGGGGAATGGAAACTGGGCATTGACCCAGAAGCGCTGGAGCAACTCAGTTTTCAGGCTCAGGGAGACGTGCGCCGGGCACTTGGACTATTGGAAACCGTTGCTGATCTTGCCGTTCATCATCAGGAGCATGGTTTAAATGATGTCGAGGATGATGGGGGATATCCGACAATCAGGAGCGCCGTTATTGGTGTGCATCATCTCGCCGAAGTGCTGTCCGAGCGGTTGGTGAAGTACGATAGAAAGGGTGATTATTTCTATGACCAGATTTCCGCTTTGCATAAATCGATCCGTGGTTCGAACCCTGACGCCGCAGTATATTGGGTAAACCGTATGATAAAAGGAGGATGTGATCCCCACTATCTTTTTCGCCGCCTGGTTCGAATTGCCAGTGAAGACATTGGAAATGCGGATCCTCGGGCGTTAAGTCTGGCGATGGACGCGTGGAATGCCTATGATCGTCTGGGTGTGCCAGAGGGAGATTTAGCACTAAGTCATGCGGCGATTTACCTGTCGGTTGCTCCAAAGAGCAATGCGGTTTACTCCGCACACAATCGCGCCGTTCAGGCTGTAGCAGATTACCCGGATGAGGATGTGCCTCCCCATTTAAGAAACGCGCCCACCCACCTTGCAAAACAAATGGGGCATGGTAAGGAATACCGTTATTCCCATGATGAACCAAATACCTATAGTGCGGGACAGGATTATTTGCCAGATGCCATGGTGGGGCAGGTTTTTTATCAACCAACCGAGAATGGATTGAAAAAAAAGATATCGTCTAAATTGAACTGGTTAAAGTCTTTGGATAAACAATCCCGATGATTCTGTAATCTCAGGCGTATTCATATGATGAACTTGTTGGCAGTGGCATTAGGAGGAACATTGGGGTCCATGTTGAGATATCTGGCGGTGAGTGCAATGAATGATCGCTTCGGTGTCGGATTTCCCTAGGGCACTTTGAGCGTTAATGTAGTTGGATCTTTCCTGATAGGTGTTGTTGCGATTCTGTTTCAGCAACGATATCAGGGAGAGAGAGATGCCTTTATCCGTTCGTTATTTATGGTTGGTTTATTAGGTGGGTTTACTACCTTTTCTGCGTTTTCACTTGAAACGATTCAGCTTTTGGGCTCTGGGCTGATGCTAAAAGCCATCGTCAATATAGTTGGAAATGTTGTTATTTGTCTGATTGCCACTGGACTTGGCTTTTTAAGCGGGCATTGGCTGAACCAGTTTCTCTCCTGATTGGGTAAGGACTCTTTTGTTATAGGGTCCTGTGTTATAGGGTCCTGCGTCTTTAACAGGAGTAGTGGTTTCACCAACTACTTTCAATATTGCTCAATAATTGTTTTAGTGCATGTGGGCTGATGTGTGTTTTTAGGTTCTCCATTTGAGTTTTTCATTTCGTTTTCATGACTTTGAAGGACAATAAAAGTTACAATCCCGGACTAGGTGCCCTCGATCATGAATTCCTGATTGAAGTGAGTCTCGTGACTTCAGAAAATCCAAAATAAAGTCCAAGAGGTAGAAGACATAAAATCGGGCGACCCTGGTATTCCTATTAATCGTTAACGAGGTAGTAAATGCTGGACCAGCAGTTGATAAGGCAAGACATTGAACAGGTGGCTGAGAAGCTAAAACACCGGGGCTATGTATTGAATGTGCAAGAGTTTCAAACTCTCGATAGTGATAAACGTCGACTACAAGGTGAAACTGAATCTCTTCAGGCAGAGAGAAACAGTGTGTCTAAACAGATCGGTGTAGCAAAGTCGAAAGGAGAAGATGTGCAAACCATTATGGATTCGGTTGCCGATTTGGGGAATAGGCTTAAGCAAAGCCAAAACGAACTCAATCAGGTTCAGGAATCCCTGCAGTCGCTGATGAGCGGGATTCCCAACCTTGCCCATGAATCTGTTCCCATGGGAAAGGATGAAGAGGATAATGTTGAAGCTCGGCGTTGGGGAACCCCGAGAAGTTTTAACTTTGAAATTAAAGACCACGTCGACATTGGGGAAAGTTTGAACGGGACTGATTATGAGTCCGCAGCAAAACTTGCGGGATCGCGATTCGTTGTCGTGAAAGGAGCGGTGGCCAGATTACACCGGGCGTTGGCGCAGTTTATGTTAGATCTTCATACCGAAAATCACGGCTACACTGAAATGAATGTGCCGATTCTGGTTAATCCAGATACGCTATACGGTACGGGACAGCTTCCAAAGTTTGAAGATGACCAATTTTCAACGGCAGATAATCCTCCTTTTTATCTGATTCCGACTGCGGAAGTGCCGTTGACCAATCTTGTATCAAATCAGATCGTTGACGTAGATCAGTTACCCATTCGTTATGTTGCCCATACCCCATGTTTTCGGCGAGAGGCGGGGTCTTATGGAAGAGACACCAGAGGAATGATCAGGCAGCATCAGTTTGAAAAGGTTGAAATGGTAAATGTTGTTAAACCATCAGAGTCCTATGATGCGTTAGAGAGAATGACCGCTTGTGCTGAGAAGGTACTTCAGAAGCTTGAACTACCTTACCGGGTATTAACTCTTTGCACCGGCGACATGGGGTTTTCTGCGGCTAAGACCTATGACTTGGAGGTCTGGATTCCAAGCCAGGACACTTACAGGGAGATTTCCTCTTGCAGTAATGTAGAATCATTTCAGGCTCGTCGAATGAAAGCGAGGTGGCGTAATCCACAAACCGGCAAGTCCGAATTGCTCCATACCTTAAATGGTTCAGGAGTTGCGGTAGGACGTGCTCTGGTGGCGGTTTTGGAAAATTACCAGAACGCTGACGGCACAGTCGATGTGCCGAAAGTTCTTCAGAGGTACATGGGGGGATGTGAAAAAATTGAACATGCGAACCAAAAAGTGTCTTCCTTCAATGGGTCTTAATCGACGGCGTTGACTTATCCAGCGAAAACTAGGAGTTCTTCGGATGGAGAGAAAATGTATTTCTTTTGCTTTTTCGCTCGAACTGTTTGTGGTTGGTTTTATTCGGTGATATTTTTTTGATGACGTTGCGTGACTGAAGCTAACGAGATTTCAATGTATGCCAACCGAACATTTCTTGTAACAGGGGCGAGTTCAGGGATTGGCCATGCGGTTACCACGGCGCTGTTAAGTCGATCAGCCAAAGTGATTGGAGTTTCAAGAAGGGAGCCCGAGCTGACCCCAACAGAAATGCATGATTTTGACTCAGAGAACTTTCAATTTCTCGGCTGTGATTTGTCTGATTTCGAGTCATTGTCGAATTCATTGGAGCCGGAAATTAGGCGACTCAGGAAAGAAAAATCTCATCCACTGGATGGCGTGGTACTTTGTCATGGATATGGAGACTTTGGGGCGGTAGAACAATTCTCCAACGAGCGAATATCCCTTTTAATCGATACTAATCTTACCAGTCATATTATGATCTGCAGGCTGGTATTACCGGTTCTTAAAACAGTAGGTGCGGGGGATCTCATATTTATCGGTTCTGAGTCCTCGTTAAAAGGAGGTAAGAAGGGTGCTGTTTACTGTGCGACCAAATTTGGACTTCGAGGCTTTGCTCAGTCATTAAGACAGGAGTGTGCGACTTCGAATGTCAAGGTAAGCATTGTCAATCCCGGGATGGTTGATACAGGATTCTTCGATGATCTCGATTTCGCCCCAGGAGAATCTCAGGATAATCAGTTGCACGCCGAAACTGTGGCAAAAGCGGTCATGGCTATTTTCGATATGCCTTCAGGAAGTGTGGTGGATGAAATTAATCTCTCTCCGATTAAGACTGTGATTAGAAACAAATAGATGCTTACTAATAGATGCTTATTTAGAAGACTTTTTAAAATTTATTTTGGGAATTTATCGAAGAACTAAGTAATGATAAGAATTGCGATAGCCGGAGCGGCGGGCCGCATGGGACAGGCCATTGCCAGAGAGCTTCAGGGTAACAATGAGCTATTTTTGGTAGCAGCTCTGGAACATAAACATAGTTCGGCCCTTGGGCAGGATATTGGTTTGATGTGTGGGCTTGGGACAACAGATGTGTTGATTGTCGATCAGCTTGATGGAGGGTCGTTCGACCTGTTAATTGATTTTACCCAACCAGAGTCCACCATGGAGCATATTGCCTTATGTCTTGAGAATAACGCAGCTATGGTGATTGGCACTACCGGGCTCAATGACCCGCAAAAGCAAATGATTGTTGATGCTGGAAGGCGAATTCCTATTTTGCTCGCGGCGAATACCAGTGTGGGGGTTAATTTATGTGCGTCATTGGTAGAAATGGCGGCCAGAGTATTGGGTGATGTTGTGGATATCGAAATCATGGAAGCCCATCATCGACATAAAGTTGACGCGCCCTCGGGAACGGCCTTGCTTTTGGGTGAGGCGGTGGCTGGGGCCTTAAACAAGGATTTGGACAGGGACGGGGTCTATGAGCGATATGGTTATACCGGAGAGCGGGTCGCGGGTTCCATCGGATTTTCTACCATTCGGGGAGGAGATATTGCAGGGGAGCATACAGTGATGTTTATTGGTGAGAGCGAAAGAATTGAGATTACCCATCGAGCGACGGACAGGAAAATTTTTGCCTGGGGGGCCATCCGTGCAGCTTCCTGGCTTAGTGGTCAGCAACCCGGTTTCTATCGTATGAAAGACGCACTGGGGCTGATGTGATTTAGACTGTGGTATTTGTTTGCGTGTTTTATTTTTTAGATTTGCGATGCCGTATTCGTATTGAAAGGGAAAAGTGTTTTTTATCATGAGGCGTCAACTTAATGACGTATATTTCATTGATAATTTAGGAGCAAAAAGGTAGAATCGGCGGCGCCAAATTATCCAGACGGGGAGAAGCCAAATACAGGGTTTCTCCCTTTTTTTAAGCGCATTTTCTGGGCTGCTTACCGTGGTCGCAATTGAGAGAACTTTTGATGAAGATTGCACGCTGCTCATGGGTCCTGAGGGGTTTATATTGAACAAAACTGCTTTGCTTGTCCTCGAAGACGGGACTGTATTTCACGGAAAGTCAATCGGAGCCGACGGAATGGCAACGGGAGAAATCGTTTTTAATACTTCCATGACGGGATATCAGGAAATTCTGACCGATCCGTCCTATGCAAAGCAAATGGTGACACTTACCTATCCTCATATTGGTAATGTCGGTGTCAATAGTGAAGATGAAGAATCCGCAAGTGTTTTTTGCTCAGGTCTAATCGTCAAACATGTTCCCAGACGATACAGTAACTGGCGTAGCGAACATAATCTACCTCACTATTTGGAAAAGAATAATGTGGTTGCCATTAGCGATATTGATACCCGTAAGCTAACCCGACACATTAGACTCCACGGCGCATTAAGGGGCTGCCTGGTTGCTGCAGAAAACCCCGATATCGACCAGGCAATAGCTGCCGCAAAGCTGTTTCCCGGATTGAGTGGAATGGATTTGGCGAAAGAGGTTTGCACTCCGGTTCCGTATAAATGGACCGAAGGGGGATGGGATCTTAGAGAAGGCCACCGGGAGGCCAGGAATATCAAATTTAATGTAGTGGCCTGTGATTTCGGGGTTAAGAGAAATATTCTAAGATTGTTGTCGGATCGGGGATGCGGAGTTACGGTATTGCCAGCCACTGCGAGTTATGAAGAAATCATGGCTTATAACCCGGATGGCGTTTTTCTCTCTAATGGCCCGGGTGATCCGGAACCCTGCGGCTACGCTATCGAAACCATATCAAGCCTGCTTGATCAGAATATCCCTATTTTTGGAATTTGCCTGGGGCATCAATTGTTGTCTCTTGCTAGTGGTGCCCGCACCGAGAAAATGAAATTTGGTCATCATGGTGCGAACCACCCGGTTCAGGATCTGGAAACCGGGAAGGTATTGATTACCAGTCAGAATCATGGATTCACCGTTGACGAAAGTTCGTTGGGAGATAACCTGAAAATTACCCACCGATCACTTTTTGATAACACCATCCAGGGGCTGGAGCGAACTGACAAACCCGCTTTTTCTTTTCAGGGGCACCCTGAAGCAAGTCCAGGCCCAAGAGATCTTCGGGGATTGTTCGATCGATTTATATCCCTTATGACTTCGCAAAAAGGAACTTCAAATGCCTAAAAGAGCTGATATTGAATCCGTTTTGATTATCGGTGCGGGCCCAATCATTATTGGACAGGCCTGCGAGTTCGACTATTCCGGTGTACAGGCATGTAAAGCGCTAAAAGAAGAAGGCCTGCGGGTGATTTTGGTGAATTCGAATCCCGCAACCATTATGACGGATCCAGATTTCGCAGATGCTACCTACATTGAACCCATTAACTGGCGGGTTTTGGAAAAAGTGATCGAAAAGGAACGCCCTGATGCCATATTACCAACCATGGGCGGCCAAACGGGATTAAATTGTGCCCTTGACCTGAATCGTCATGGCGTACTGGCAAAATATGGTGTCGAGATGATTGGTGCAACCAGCGACGCCATTGATAAAGCTGAAGACAGGGATTTGTTTAGGAAGGCCATGTCGAAAATTGGCCTGGAAACGGTTTCTGGCGATATTGCACATTCCCTTGAGGATGCTAATAGAATATTGGAAGACGTGGGTTTTCCGGCCATTATCCGCCCTTCTTTTACTTTGGGAGGAACCGGTGGAGGCATTGCCTACAACCCGGATGAGTTCGATGAAATTTGTCGTCGTGGACTGGATGCCTCTCCTACCAACGAGCTACTGATTGAAAAAAGTATTCTGGGTTGGAAGGAATATGAAATGGAGGTTGTCAGAGATAGAAATGACAATTGTATTATTATTTGTTCTATTGAGAATTTTGATCCCATGGGGGTGCATACTGGCGACTCAATTACGGTCGCGCCTGCACAAACGCTGACAGACAAGGAATACCAAATCATGCGGGATGCAAGTATTGCAGTTCTGCGGGAAATTGGTGTGGATACAGGTGGTTCTAATGTTCAGTTTGCGATCTCTCCCGAAGACGGTAGCATGATTGTGATCGAGATGAATCCCCGGGTATCACGATCATCAGCCCTTGCTTCCAAAGCCACCGGTTTTCCTATCGCCAAGGTTGCTGCCAAGCTCGCTATTGGTTTTACGCTGGATGAATTGAACAATGAGATTACAGGGGGAGCAACCCCGGCTTCGTTTGAACCAAGTATTGACTATGTAGTAACAAAAATTCCGCGGTTTAACTTTGAGATGTTTCCGCAGGCTGATGCTACCTTAACGACACAGATGAAATCCGTCGGTGAAGTCATGGCAATTGGTCGAACTTTCCAGGAGTCGTTTCAAAAGGCCTTGCGTGGCCTGGAGGTCGGTTCTGATGGGCTGGATAATTGTGAATTGCCAGAGGATCAGTCAATAGAGGACTTTTTATCTTCTAAACTGCGCATTCCAGGGGCTCATCGTGTGTGGTATCTGGCGGAATGTTTTCGCCAGGGGATGTCGCTGGATCAAATTCATGACATTTGTCGTATTGATCCCTGGTTCCTTGCAGAAATTGAGGAGCTGATCGAAATTGAGAGTCGCATTGAATCGCTGGAGTTAGCAAAGATTGACCCCAGGGAAATGCGATGGTTTAAACAAAAAGGATTTTCGGATTGCAGATTAGCTGCGTTACTTGGTTGTTCTGAGCAACAGGTTAGAGATTTCCGCGTTGCTCATGAAATTCATCCTGTTTACAAGCGAGTTGATTCTTGCGCAGCGGAATTCGATACGACCACGGCATACATGTATTCAAGTTATGATGACGAATGTGAATCGATGCCGACGCAACGAAAAAAAATTATTGTTCTCGGAGGAGGACCGAACCGAATTGGACAGGGTATTGAATTTGACTATTGCTGCGTTCACGCTGCTATGGCTTTGCGAGAGGATGACTATGAAACAATTATGGTTAACTGTAACCCCGAAACGGTTTCCACAGACTATGACACTTCGGATAGGTTATATTTCGAACCATTGACCCTTGAAGATGTGTTGGAAATCGTTAGGGTCGAAAAACCCACAGGTATCATTGTTCAATATGGAGGACAAACACCGCTAAAGTTGGCGAGGGAATTGGAAAAGGCGGGGGCGCCTGTAATTGGTACCTCACCGGATTCCATTCATAAAGCGGAGGACCGCTTCTTTTTCCAACAATTGCTGGCTGAACTGGATTTACTTCAACCTCCCAATCGAACTGCATCGGACCCTGAACAGGCGCTTGCTTTGGCTGAACAAATTGGCTACCCATTAGTAGTGAGGCCATCTTATGTGCTCGGTGGTCGTGCAATGGAAATTGTTCACAATCCAGAGGATCTGAAAGTCTATATGACCAATGCGGTAAGTGTCTCTTTCGATTCACCAGTGTTGCTTGATCGTTTTCTCAATGATGCCATTGAGGTCGATGTTGATGCGGTGAGCGATGGCTCGGTAGTGGTAATAGGGGGAATTATGGAGCACATTGAGGAGGCGGGTGTGCATTCAGGTGATTCGGCTTGTTCCTTGCCTCCGTTTAGTTTGCCTGGTAAATTGCAGGATGAATTACGGCGACAGACCCGGGAAATGGCGCTTGCACTTGATGTGGTTGGATTGATGAATGTTCAGTTTGCCGTCAAAGAAGACAAAATCTACGTGCTGGAGGTTAATCCCCGGGCGTCAAGAACAGTTCCTTTTGTCTCCAAAGCTACCGCGAGACCGTTGGCGAAGGTTGCTGCTCGATGTATGGCAGGCATGAGTCTAGCGGAACAAAATATTTTTGATGAAGTGAAACCCGCTTTTTATTCAGTTAAGGAAGCGGTTTTTCCTTTTATCAAATTCCCTGGTGTGGATACGATTCTGGGACCCGAAATGAAGAGCACCGGAGAGGTAATGGGGATTGGTGAAACCTTTGGTGAAGCCTTTGATAAGTCCCAGAGAGCTAGTGGTTATGATATTCCCCGTTCTGGGAAAATCCTGTTTAGTTTGAGACTGGAAGACCAGCAGCCAGCGGTTGATATTGCTCGCTATTTTAGTGATTGTGGCTTTGAGTTGTTCGCTACTGAGGGAACTGCACTGGTTTTAAGCACCGCTGGTTTGGAAGTAGGGAGGGTCAACAAGGTGAATGAAGGCCGCCCCCATATTGTGGATAGGATTAAAAACCGGGAATTTGGATTGATAATCAATACCACATCAGGGAAACAGACCATAAAGGATTCCTATAAAATCCGAAGGGAGGCGCTGCTGCACAAAATCACTTATTATACGACACTTGCAGCTGCCAAGGCCGTGGTTGAAGCCCATCGTGATGGTAAAGAAATTGTTGTGAATAGGTTGCAGCAACTGCATGAACACTATAACTGACTTAAGAAGCCTCTGTACAAATCAGGGTGAATCAAATTTGGATCACTGTTTACGACTTTTGTGGAGGTTCCATGGGTTAATTCTGGTAAGACAAAAATATCCCTGTGCTCGATAACTGAACAGGGTTTTGGAAGAAATAAATAAAAATGAGTAGTAATCAAAGAGTCGTACTAACGAGTCGGGGTGCGGAAGAACTCAAGGCGGAGTTGAAAAAATTAAAAAGCACAGACAGACCCAATGTGATTGCGGCAATCGCAAAGGCTCGTGCCCATGGCGATTTATCAGAAAATGCAGAGTACGATGCAGCTAAGGAGCAGCAGGGGTTTATTGAAGGTAGAATTGCTGAGCTAGAGGGAAACCTGTCTATTGCAGAAGTCATCAATCCAGCCTCCATTGCCGTGGAGGGGAAGGTGGTTTTCGGAGCGACTGTCTCTCTCTATGACGAAGACACTGACAGTGAAGTGAGCTATCAATTGGTGGGGAATCTGGAAGCGGATCTCGAAAAAGCCAGAATTTCAATTAGTTCCCCCATTGGTAAGGCGCTGATTGCCAAGGATGTTGGGGATGAGGTAGTGGTAAACGCGCCAAGTGGTAAACGTGTTTATGAAATACTGGATGTCAAATATGATTGATTTTGCCTTTGCCTTGAATGGTGTAAGCAAATCTCTGTTTCATTAAGGACGCAATGGATTGACTCAAATAATTCCTCAGGAACAGCGGCGATGAAAAGAGTTGATGCTTTTATGGCCGTCACGGTGGCAGTGATCTGGGGAATGGGATTTGTGGTAGCCAAGGCAGGCATGGTGCATTTTTCACCAATTTTTCTTATGGCTCTGCGGTTTTTGCTAACTACGTTGTGTCTTATTTGGTTTTTCCGACCTCCGATTAAGATGTGGAAATCCCTGTTCTTCATTGCACTGGTCAGTGCAGCCCTCCAATACAGTCTGACTTTTACTGGTGTTTCCGGCATTGATGCATCCACCGCATCACTATTGATTCAGTTAGAAGTTCCATTTGGGTTACTGCTTGCCTGGTTATGGCTTGGTGACAAATTGTCTTTAAAGCAAGCGATTGGTGTGCTGATTTCGTTTGTGGGCGCGATTCTAATTATTGGTGAGCCCCGATTGTCTGGTGATCTTATTTACGCTTTTATGGTGATCGGAGGTGCACTGTCCTGGGCCGTGGGCCAAATTATGATCAAAAAACTTGGTAGCCCCGGTGGGTTTATGTTGATCAGCGGGGTTGCTGTTTTTGCTACTCCTCAGCTATTTCTCGCATCGTTTCTTTTTGAGTCCAATCAATGGGATCAGATAGAAACGGCGTCATTAGGCGCATGGGGTTCCGTGATCTATCTTGGAGCGATCATGACGGCACTTGCCTACGCGCTTTGGTATCGATTGATCGGGTTGTACAACGTTAACCAGGTGATGCCGTTTTTACTTTTACTTCCGGTTACGGCAGTTATCGGTGGAGTATTTTTTCTTGGTGAAACGCTGACAACGAAGATGATCATCGGAGGGGTTCTGGCCATTGCTGGCGTTGGGATTATTACCATACAGTGCGCTGAATAGGGCTTGCTCGTACAAACACTCGTCCAGGAATAGTCCAAAGACAATAGTCCAAAGAGTGTCTCAAAGAATTTAAGTGGATATTAAATATGGTTCTTGATCAAATTTTGTTGTTTGGTTTGTTGGTCCTCGTTTTTGGTCTCCTAATTTGGGGGAAAATTCGATACGACCTGATTGCATTTTCTGCGCTCATTCTCGCCATTGTGATCGGTGTTGTCCCGGAGGAAAATGCATTTGATGGATTTGGTCATCATGCCACTGTCATTATTGCGCTCGTTTTAATCGTCAGCCGGGGGCTATCCAATTCAGGTGCTATTGAATTGGTAGCAAAGTTCGTGATTTCCGCAGGTCGATCCCTGTTTGCTCACATTAGTATTATGTCTGGTGTGGCGGCGGGACTGTCTGCGTTGATGAATAACGTTGCTGCGCTTGCTTTGTTAATGCCCATTGACATTCAAGCGGCGGCAAAAGCGAAACGAAGCCCGTCCCTGACATTGATGCCACTTTCATTTGCCTCCATTCTCGGAGGTTTAATCACATTAATTGGTACTCCTCCGAATATCATTATTGCGAGCTTTCGGGAGAAGGCTGTCGGTGAGCCGTTCGGGATGTTTGACTTTTCTCCAGTAGGGATTGTTGCTGCCATGGGGGGGCTCGTTTTTGTGGCCCTGGTTGGATGGAGGTTAATTCCCCAGGTCGCTGGCAGCCAGAGCGTCGGTAATGCCATCTTCAAAATACAGGAATATATTTCCGAGGTGCGAGTGGGTGAAAAGTCTTTGCTCATTGGAAAGAAAATAAGAGAGCTTGATGATCTTGGAGAAAATGCAGATGTTGCGATTATTGGATTGGTAAGACAGGGAAAACGATTCGCTGGACATGCTCGAGGAGAAATGGTTCGTAAGGGAGATCTGCTTGTCATTGAATCCGCCGCGGCCAATATTGATACTTTTGTTGGTGAAAACGCATTGGAATACGTGGGTTCGGAGAAACACGATAGCCTGGTAGGGGAAGACCTTTCTTTTGTGGAAGTGGTTGTACCTGAAGGAGCACGAATCGAGGGTCGGACTGCGCTTAGTGTGAAATTACTTTATCGTCATGGGGTTACTTTGTTAGGGGTTTCCCGACAGGGAAAGGCATTTCGCGATCGTGTGCGGAAGTTGGCTATTAAAAGTGGTGATGTCCTTTTATTACTCGGGCCGTCTGAAAGAGTCAATGATGTGGCGATATGGCTTGGAGGGCTTCCTTTAAAAGCGAGGGATCTGCAAGTGGTTCAGCGAAACAAGGCATGGATTGCTGTGGGGAGTTTTAGCGTGGCCATAATGGCAACGACCATGGGATTGCTCCATTTGCCTGCAGCGTTAGCCATTGTCTGTATTGTTATGGTTGCTTTTAATATTGTTCCTATCCGTGAAATCTATACCTCCATTGAATGGCCGGTTATTGTTCTTCTCGGTTCAATGATACCCATTGGTGCTGCATTGGAAGCGTCCGGTGGAACAGCACTCATTGCCCAGGTGATTCTCGATTTTGCGGCAGGATATGGACCCCTTGTTGTTTTAACACTGTTGATGGTCGTTACCATGACGTTGTCGGATGTGTTGAACAACACCGCAACCACGGTTATCGCAGCACCGATTGCTATCGATATCGCTGGACGCCTTGGTGTAAGTCCAGATCCTTTTCTGATGGCCGTTGCGATTGCAGCATCTTGCGCTTTTCTAACGCCCATAGGGCACAAAAATAACACATTGATCATGGGGCCAGGAGGATACCGTTTTGGTGACTACTGGCGAATGGGGTTACCCCTGGAAGTGATTGTTATCGCTATCTCCATTCCCATGATTACTATTGTCTGGCCATTCTAATTGAAAGTAAGAAGTAGCAGGCAACTTTTGGCATGCGGTTGGGGTTAATCCTACTTCTGTTTGTCGATCAGTATTAATACGTTTCCGGATATGGCGAGAACCACGCCCAGAACCGCTAACGTCGTCCATTGGTAACCCTCAAGCCAAGTGGATAGGGCCAATGCCAAAATGGGGAAAAGAACGGATGCATAGGAAGCGTTGCCTGCACCAATACGTCCTACCAGAGTTAGAAAAAATCCAAATGCCAATACAGAAGCAAACAGGGCGAGGTAAAAAAGTGAGCCGAGATAACTCACTGATAGGTCAATGGTGATTGGAATACCTGAGATACCGATATAAAGTAGCATGATTACCGCGCCATAAAACATTCCCCATGCGTTGCTCTGCATCACGGGTAAATTATCTCGTTGGTTTTTCGAGGATAACAACATCCCGGTTGACGCACTGATTGTCGCTACTAATGCCAGCACGAAGCTAGCCAGACTCTGATCCTGATAATCGAATGTTGCGATTTCTGGTAGAAAGATGAACACAATTCCTGTGATTCCTGTTAATGCACCGGCGATCATTAATGGACTCAATCTATCTTTGAGAAAGATAGCACCATTGATCATATTAAAAATAACTACGCTTGAAAACACCACTGATACCAAACCCGTTGGTAGATGTCTGGTAGCTAAATAAATGAGGAAAAAGTTTAGGAAAAACAGGAAAAAGCCCATCAGGATAAAGCGGAGATGGACTTTTAGTGGGTACCGCATGTTTCTTTTTCCCAGCAAGCAATAAACGATAAGGATTGTACTGGCGATGGAGAAACGAAAAAGAATCGATACCTCCGGTTCCACATCGGTCAATTGCAGTCGGATTGCATAAAACGAAGTTCCCCATATCAGTATGGTGGCCAGATACAGAGCCAAATTTCCCATGGTATTGTTCTGATCCATTAGTTTTCCCGACAGTTTTCCCGACAGTTTTTCCAGCTACCTTCGCGAATTATTTTTCCACGGTTGAATAGGTTTTGTGGGTCAAGGGTATTCTTAATATTGCGTAGCAACTCGAGTTCAACTGGGTCCTTGTACTTTTCCATCTTATTGATTTTCGATATTCCCACACCGTGCTCAGCACTGAAAGAACCTTTGAGATCACTAACGAGATCGTAGACCAGTTCATTCATTATTTCCCATTTGGCGAGAAAATTAGCGGGGTTTTCATGTTTGGGTTGGGATACATTGAAATGAATATTGCCATCACCCATATGTCCAAACGCATAGGGCCTGGCGCCAGGAAAGCGGGAGACCACTCTTTGGAAGGCAAGCTCCAAAAAACCCGGAATACCTGAAATTGGGACGGAGACATCGTGTTTTATACTGGCTCCCAGAGACTTTTGAGCTATGACGACATTTTCCCTTAGTTGAGCGAATGCATCAGCCTGAGTTTGATTCTGGGCAATTAATACATCATCAATAATCTGATTTTCTAACTGGAGAGATAATGTATCCATTATTTGATCCTTCATATTTGGATCCGAATTACTGCTCTGAGCTATTACCAGAACATACCAGGGATGCTGACTTTTAAATGGATCAGATTGATATTCGATGTGCTGAACAGCGGATTGGACCGCAATATTTGACATTAATTCGAAAGTGGTCAGGCGGTCACCGCTGGCTATTTTCAGGACGTCCAGCAGTTGCAGCGCACGGGTTGGGGAGGAGAGCCCAATGAGGAATACTGCATTTCCCTGCGGGTCTGGGAATAACTTTAAAGTGGCTGCGGTAATCACTCCCAGTGTTCCCTCAGAACCAATGAAGAGATTCTTTAAATCGTAGCCGGTGTTGTCTTTTCGTAAATCACTTAGACCATCCCATATTTGGCCGCTGGCGAGAACGACCTCAAGACCAAGCACCAGATCCCGTGTATTTCCGTAATGCAGTACATTAACTCCGCCAGCATTGGTGGCAATATTGCCTCCTATCTGGCAGCTTCCCTGAGCCCCAAGGGTCAATGGGAACAGGCGACTGTGTTTTTTTGCTTCATCTTTTACCGCTTCCAGGATACACCCGCTTTGTACCGTCATTGTGTAACTGCCGGGATCCACAGACAGAATCTGGTTCATGCGTTTTAGGTTAAGCAGAATCTGATTGGGCTCCGCTACTGCTCCCCCCACAGTTCCGGTATTACCGCCCTGTGGGACAATACCGATCTCATTTTTTGCACAAATTTCTACTATTTTGGTGACCTCGATAGCGTTTTCCGGCAAAACTACTCCCAGGCACTCGCTGGTATATCTGTGTCTTGATTCTGCAAGATAGGAGGAGGTATCCACGGGATTGGTAAGAATATGATTATCGCCGACAATTTGCCTAAGTTCGGGGATAATATGTTCCATGTCTTTTCCTGAAGTTTTCCTGGTTAAGTTCGCCACAGTGGGTATCGCGATGAATTCTGCCTGAGTGTTGATAGACCAAAATAATGAATACTCAAAAAATAAATACTGTTTTACTGGACATCAATGGGATCCGGTTTCAAACTATTGTCCGGACTTTTGTAGAGACCCCTGGATTATAATCCTTCTAATCCCTATCTTATTCACTTTTGTCAGGGGGCGGGAACCAGGGGATGTGAAGCCTTCATAAGGTCAGATGGAACGAAGTAGTGGACTGAGACACAAATTAGAAAACAACCTGATTTATAAGAAATGAAAAACATTCGCCATCTCTGCCAGAGGGATTATGAGGTCAAGCCCTGGAAAAATGGACAGGGTATGACCACAGATATCTGTCTTCTGCCTCCTGGTGCTAGTCATGAAGAATTCCAGTTCCGTGTTAGTTTATCGGATATTGATCGTGTCGCTCCTTTTTCAGCGTTTCCCGGTGTTGATCGGTTCATTACGATGATTCAGGGGAATGGAGTTGAGCTCGAATTTGAACGGGAGTCCATACTGTTATCGATCAATCAAACTTATCATTTCGACTCTGGACTGTGTCCCGTTGGAAGCCCAATCGATGGAAATGCACAGGTGTTGAATGTCATGTTTCGGCGCAATGCTGGGACTATGAATGATTGTCATGTTACCTCTGGTATTGAAGAGTTGGATCTCAATGGAAAACGCTTTCTGTTCGTTATTAGCGGAGTATGGAATGTGACAATTAACGATGAAAGTCAATCCGTGAAAACCTGGGAGTCCGTTCTAGCGGATAATATTGAATCCATGGTCTGCTATCCCGAATCTGAGAGCGAATCCGAAGGGCTAGCAATTTATGCAAGTATTTCTCCCTCCAATTGAGCATGGAGGATAGGAGTCGTTCGGGATAAGATACAGGCTTGGGAAATTTGTGTTCTTCAGGGAAAGATAAGGCGATCAACCGGAAGTAACAGGTTTCAATTTCTAATTAAGCCGATTATTCGGGGATAGGCGAAACTCGAGTAAGAAAATTATCTGGAGTCATCTAACCGATAAGATTGTGGTTCTAAATGTATTTTTCAAAAGATAAGTAAAAGGTAGGTATATGTCCAAATTAATCGCTCTGCTTTCGTTCGGTTTATGTTTTGCGATAAATGCTGTGGCGGATGAATCCGATTCACTTATTGATTTCGGTTCCGTTGATGAGGCCTATCAGGTTTTGAGCGCAGATCAATCTGCTACCATGACAAATTTTGAAGGGTGGATTATCTATAATAAGAAGCACAACGGTATCTATACCCTATGGTCATTTACTCCCTTGAGTCATCCCGCACATCCAAGTGTCGTCCGTCGGGATATTACAAATCAGGAGTCTGGATTATTTATCAGTATGAGTGCATTGTGCGAGTCGGAGAAGACACATTGTGATGCCCTGATCGAAGATTTTAGGGAAATAAATGAAAATCTTAGAAAGAAACACAGCGGTGGTTAGGGAAAATTCCAGCAATTTTTTGTTTTAATCGGTTTTGTTGCAATTATGTTATTCCTCAATACCACCAATGGTGAACCCACGAGCTTATGATAAAACCGAATTCATACAGACTTTTTCATTTTATATTCCGTGTTGCTACAAAGGCGAACGTTCCTGGAGCGGTGATTGTGATCATGGCCCTTTTCTCGCAGCCAATCACTGCTAGTGATATCAATTCAGAAAAACAGATTTTGATTGATCGGTTTTTGGAGCAAAATGGACAATCCCCGGCGAATATAGGTCGTCAATTTGCCGCAGCGTTCATTCAGCAAATTACCGATTCGTTGAACGAAACCGATCCAGATATTGAACCCAAGGCGTTCACAATTGTTGAGGAAGAAGTGCAGAAACTGATTTATTCCTCAGTGATTACCAGTAACCGATTACAGTCATTGATGTATCCTATCTACCACCGATACTTTACCTCCTCTGATTTGCGAGCC
>WLWI01001190.1_pt1 | contig 22748 bp, 12 predicted proteins | sample 6701501 | NCBI WGS metagenome assembly WLWI01 (sample SAMN12718690, study PRJNA515312) | sponge metagenome | isolation source: marine sponge | host: Mycale hentscheli | place: New Zealand: South Island, Marlborough, Capsize Point | collected 2014-11-01 | reverse complement strand
TTTGTTATCATTGTTACTTTATCATGAGGAGTACCATTCTTTACCCTTTACCAATCATCATTTCCCCCTTTACATGTCATTACATATTCTACTACTAATAATGAGATGTGAATTCAGATTTGGCAACCTGCAGGAAGAAAACCAATGCAAATTCAAATCAAACGACCCCAATGCAATTGAAAGTGTCAACATTTCCCCAGAACTTCGCTCGCTCGCCCAACCAATGCTACACGAGCATTTTCTAGTTACGTACAAATTACGATAAAATCATTCAATGCCATAATAACCACTCCAGTTTGAATTGAAATAACCAAGCAACAAAATCAAGTCATGTTATTTAAAAATTTTCTTTGTGATACTATTAGTAGAAGTTGTAGCGCACAATACTTTCACACAAATTGAACATACCTACGCAAGACTAACCTTCGTGGTTAGTCTAGTGGATAATGAGTTTTCAAGTAAATTCTGTTGCGTAGGGCTTATAACTATGAAGAATAGCATATTAAGTTACCACCGCCACTAACTCTAATAGAAATTGAACTCCTATAAGTTTTTTAGTTTAAACTGTACCCATAAAAATTTCAAAGCAGTAAACAATTCAATTTCTAGGATGATATGGGTAATGATTGCTTAACCGGAGTGTTCTGTATAATCACTTAGTTAGCTGTGGACATGTTTATTATACGATTTATGACAGCATTCAATTCTGGGAGACAGACTTTCCAGTGAAAAGTGTCAAAAAGACGTTTTGGAGTAGAAAGATACAATAACTTCACATTATTGGATAAAAAGTTCACAGTGAATGTATAAAAGATTAATGAATAGTAATACTCACCCACAACTAACCGAATTAATATTAATATTCGTTGTATATAATTCATTCATCTATTATCAACAACAATTATTTACACACTAATTTCAGAGATGTACTGTATAAAAGCTATTTTACCCTTTATGATATAATTTCAAGGAATACCACATAGCTAAATGCTGTACCTTGTTGAGATAGTATGCACAGTAACAGAGATCAAAAAAAAAAAAGTTAAATCAATAGTTATGTACTAAACAATATATACCTGTGACTAAACTAGGCAGTTGAAAAAACAAAAATAACTCACGGTATCTTAAGTTTCAGTGGTAGATGTGGACCTTTGATTTTTGAAGGAGATATTGCAGTAACTACCAAGCACATAACATGAATATACTAGTATAACTATTTTATTTATTTCTCTCATTATGAGACGAACAACTGTTATGAATCACTGCATGAAAAGAGTCCATTGACAACCATAAAATAATCCATAAATCGGCTCATAATTAGAGTTGACAAAGAACAGTCAAGAACGTAGAGGTTAACACATTAGTTCTCAGGGCATTATACACCAATTTACGATTTTATTTTGGTAGTCAAAGGACAAATTCAGTCAGTTAATCATATACATAACAATAATTAATCTTAGAATTAGCTATAGGGCTGTGTTCTTTTTTTTTTTTGTCACAGGTGCAAACTTCACTCATGTAAAGAAATTAAAATAATTTCTACAATATATTTGGGCATATAAAAAGTGATTGGTTAATGGCAAATCTCACAAGGATTATAATAGGATATGAATTAAATATATAAATTGGATATTAAACATTGAATACTACTTTTATTAACTCTGTTATGAATGGCTTAAATATATTTAGTGCTGCTACAATAAAAAAATATTACCAGGTTAAGTAAATAATTATGTATTTACGTAGCTTGGATGTTATTTTTGCAAATTATTATTCAACTATCCCTTCACTTAGTAAATATTATGCAAGTGTTATAGGCATGAGTTTAAATGTGGCCAGTCAGACATGTAATATTGTATGTATTCAATGAAGAAATATTAATAATATAATATATTAATCATATTATAGTATGTACTGCTCAAGCATAAATACCATATTAATGTTTCCTGTCCAATGAACAATATTATATAAACAAGGGCGGTGAACAAAGCGATAACAAAAATGAATGAAGGTGATATAGAAAAAGCATTAAGCCAAATCATACTAACTTTAATGCATTTCCTATATGGAAACAGGTAATAGGCCATGTTTAGAACACTAAAACATAGAAAACTGATTTTGCTATGTCCATGACGTATGGCTTAGTGTGAATTGACAAGTTGCCTTCACTAAAACCTGTGAAGTTTTATATAAAACTCTAAGACTTGTCTATAGGTTGACTAAATACTATCCAGCATAAAAACACAATAAAATACAAATTAAGAGTCACTTTATACTACAATGATATAAAAATGAATGCAAGATATGATTGTGAAATTTTTGAGAGGCATAGTGACATGGTTTAGATAATTCTATAGTTCAGAGGAGATAGTGAACTACTTTTTATGGATTGCTTATTAAAGAAAGAGAGTGATGGTATGCTTACATCCACTGTGTACAGAAAAAATACGCACACAGACAGATACCTTCACTTTAAGTCTCATCATTCTAGTCATGTAAAGAGAGGAGTAGTGAGAAGCTTGTATCAGAGAACTAGGAGGCTAACTTATATGAGTGAGAACTTGAAGGAAGAAGAGAAACACTTACACAAAGTACTTCAAAGTAATGGTTATGACACTACCATTAGGGCAGGCTCTAAAGAGTTGCGGTCTAAAGATCACACAAATACTGAGCAAGAGAAAGGTTTGATTCTTACTATTCCATACATAGCAGGATTGAGTGAGAGCATTCAGAGAGTGTGTAGAGACCTTGACATCAAAAAAGGCATTTAAGTCGAGTAGTTCATCAGATCATTATTGTTTGCAGATTTGATTCCCAAGATCAATCATTACTAGGACCAACAATTTTCATGAGACAGAGGGTTAACACATAATTACTTGATTATACAAAAGTACTGACATATTATGTTCTTGTTTCCTACAACAGTACACAGATTTACAATGCTGAGATTGTGTAACAATACTACCAACAAGGAATTGAAACATCAGGAAATTTTTCTTTTTAAAAAATATACATTGTGGGCATTGCCAGAAATTAATATAATAAATGACTCATATGACAGAATATACTTTTTTATAATGTGTGTGACAAAATAATAAGAAGTGAACACATAAAATTTCACAATGTACTAACAATTTCCCAATTATTTACTTACCTAAGTTACCCTCAGACAGACTCTCTTTATTTTCAATTAATTTCAGTAATTTACTTTCCAAAAGTACGGTCTTCTTGAATACTTTTATTGCCGCCTGATAATATTCTTCTGATAATTTTTTAAATGCTTCCACATTAATATATATATCCACTATTTTTCTTAAGTCAGCCATTAATTTCTTAATATCTGAAACATAAAGCTGAATGTGAAGGTATTGAAATTGTTTTATATTTATCCACGGCATTATACCCAATTTCTGACAGCAATAAACAAGAGTGTTCTCTATCAATTGTCTATTGAAGTCATTTCACAATTAAATAGTCCAGTCATTTTTTTAATATAATAGATTTAAAGCAGTTGATCGAGAGAAAAAAATACAAGTTAGTATTATTGTGCACATATGCATTTAAATTAGCTTCTGATTATTAAGTCCAACTATAATCATAATATTTTTTTGTTATCAAGTTCTGACCTATGAAAAAAAAAAGCAAAGTAAAAATGTAAAAAATCGTAGTTGTCACCAGGGAATCAAACCCAGGACCACTATCTCTAGCCACCAGTGCTTTAACCACTGAGCTACAACAACCCACAACATCCAAGACTTTCACAAGTTACTTATTTATGATTGTGATGATAAAAGCCTTTTCAATCCACTAATTATGGCTGCTCTCCAGAAGCGTAGGTGTTTCCGGTCAACACCGAAAAGGCACATAATTGGTGGTCTGTTGAGTCCTCAACTGTATAAAGGTAAAATGGAAATCGTGGGTTGTCGTAGGTGAGTGATTAGAGCACTGATGGCTAAAGCCAGTGGTCCTGGGTTTGATTCCCCAGCGCAACTAAGATTATTTTACATTTTTCCTTAGCTTTTTTCAGACCCCTTTAAGTGATAAAGTTTAATTGTGTTAAATTTTGGTGCTTGTACACAAAAAGTAATTAACATGGATTTATTATGATTGAAATTAATAGAGGATTATTTATGCTTTACTTGCAATTACCAGCTATGCATAATAGTTCTAGCCATTTTAGAACAAAAGGATCACACTTCTCACATGTTACTAGCCACATACTAAATATATTATATTGAGAATACAGATTCACATGCAAGCAATTATATTGATCATTAACTGGAATTGATTCATGTAGAAAAATGTTGTACAGTTATTATATCTAATGCTTATTGTTAAACTTTAAAAGAATTAAATAAGTATATGCACAATTGCTATTATTTATTGGGTTCTGTTTAAGATTGCAGGCTTTACGAGAACAATTGTTTTGATTGTATGTTATTAATTTTTTACTAGCAGAATATCACTATCAATATTCTCTAATTTATCATCACGGTTTACCAACTTAATTAGCGGCACAGGCAAAAAATGGGGTCGCATGTACCATACAAATAAAACAAACTAAATCATTGAAAACCACAGAATTTCGATTATGTAACATAAAATTACAGTTATTTTACCTGATTCCAAGTTCTCAGGACGATACGTTTGAGTACCAATTTTTCCGGAAATCTCCAACTTGAATTTTTCCATATGAATCTCTATGTTACTAATCAAATCTTTTGAATGATCTTTCTGAGGAAATATACATAATGTTGGTAAGGACAAACCTATTTATTTTATTAGCATAAATGCGATCAACTTACTTCATTATTAGATATTGCTAGAAAATTCAAATTTGAGTAATGAAATTAAGAATTTCAGTTCATTTTTTCCTCCTATTTTTCCACTGCTCATTTACTGATTAATATGTCTGATCATATATTATATTCTCTAAATATATATTATATTCTCTAAATATATAATTATATTCTCTAAACATTACTTAGCTAAACATTACGTAGCTATTATAATATTTATAATCTCAGACTAAAAAACAAGCAATCTATTAGCTATTTTAATTTGGCATCAATATAGCTCAAGCAATAAAAATGGTACATGGAAACACTGTCTTCTTAAAATAAGAAGCTAAACAGGTCAGAAACACTCACAGGTATACATTTTCACCATGAAACTTCACTTCTTTAAACTCTATTAAGGTTGAAGGAACTCTGAAGGTTGTGTCCCAGCATTGAAAACACTATAAAACTGTTGTATTGTTAATTTATCCATAATTATTTTAAAATGGTTCATCAGAACAAAACCTAGTCAAATTTTTGCCACATAATCTTATATACCTTGGGTAAAGTCCCAAGTGTCACATCAAAATCAAGTGAGATAATAATTTACAGTTGCACATGTTCATTTAGCTTTTGCTGCGAAGTTTACTGAGTACCAAATAGTCAGAGTGCTTGCACTCTATTGTAGACATCTACTATTTGAAAAAGGTAGTGCACATATCTAGTTTATTCACTGCACAATTTTATTTATCATTTTATTAGCAGCTAATTAGGAAATGCCAAAGAAAATCTTTATGTATCTTTATGTCTGATTATTTTTATAATACTTAGCTAGAGAATAACAATGTACCTATGAAGCTCTAGTGAGCATTGTATCAAGTAGTTATTAAAATAACTATATAATACTGTACATTTTTTACTTTAACACAAAATTGTGGCTGTATGTTTATTATGAACATTTTATTCTATTTTTCAAAGTAAACCATACCTTCAAATCTTGCTGGCAGGCAATCATGAACTTCAACTTCAGAGATGAAAAACTTCCCTTTTTTTTGCTTTCTTCTTTTTGCCTCCTGGCTTCATCATATGTATCATTAAGATGCACCACAATTTCTTTATATGGCTTAAGTTCCTCAAGAAGTGCTATAAACACATCATTATCAATAGTTAGATACCATTCAAGCATAGCTTAGTCAATAATTACTGGATGTAAGTCGCACATTAGCAATAATGATTGTGATGTTGCTACTAATATTTGTAGAGGACTCTGAATCTTAACAAAAACACAGCTAAAGGTAAACTAATAAGGATAAGGTAGTATAATGTATTTTATAGACACCAAGTTTTAATTGAAACGGTGCAATTCAGAGTATTGAATACCCTTCATCATTAGTATAACTCCAACTAAACCAAAGAAAATACATTTTTAACTTTGTATAGAATTTCAAACATTATACACAATATACTCATGAATTACTTCTAATTAGTTATAAAACTTTTATACAGTAGCTTCTACACTCATGTTTATCTGTTTATTTCAGCTCTTGTGTAGTGACCTGTGTTTACAATGTAACTTGTGCTTCATTTTCTTCTGTTACAGGCGTTATCAGCTGGAATAACTTGTGTTATGGTTTTCCGGAATTATCTCAAGAGTGAAACACTCAATCTTCCAAAAATCATAACTTGCTCTCACAATTTTTTTACAGAAATGTTTTTATATAATCTGAAAGCTCTTATTCTACTCTTCAAAGTGAACTACCAACTTAAAAAAAATTTGGTTGAGTTATTCACATTTTTTTCAAATTTTCATCAAAAACAGCCATTTTTTACAAAAAAAATTAATATAAAATTTTTAAAAAATAATATATTTAGAAAAATCTGGTAGTACACTTTGTAATCAAGATATTAAAGAATGTGTGTGAAGATTAAAGTCTTGATGTTGAAGTAGGAGGGGTTTAGTTTCACAGAGGTGTGTAAGGGTTTTCTTGAAGGTGACACCTTAGAGTTTCGAGAACTTACAGAACAATGTTATATTATCCTATTCAGGAAAATGTTATTTGTGTAGTAGCGCGTGTTTATGTAATTCACAGGTCTGAATTGTCGAACTGTCATATGTATGTATGTGTGTGAAGTTTAGAGTCATTGCAGGAAGTCTGCAGCTTTTGGTGTAGGGCACGCCCGTGGCTCTGAGCTGGTATAAATAGTTAGGCCACGTGCGTGTCCAAGTCAGTCAGTCATTTTTGTGTTACGTGCACTGTGTCTCTTTGTGATTCTTTATGTAACTAACCTACGCCAGACCTTACGGGGAAAGGGTACGGATAGCTACAAAGGGACTTATAAGCTGATTCTGGTGGCAGCGCAACTACTTGCCTCCAATTCCTTAGCTACCAGCACCGATGCCTCGGCATCTTTCTGACGTAGCCCACGACATGATCACGATGCTATATTGTTGCTATGTGCATTAAATCAGTAAGTGTGCATTGATTATTAGCCTAGAGGCAAGAGTACATTATTTTTTAGCCTAAGGTGGGTGTGAACAAAGTAACAACACATTATAGATTTACATACCAAATGAACGAAATTAGATACAGTTACATCATAATGACTTTTCCTTATGTTAACATATTGAAGCACCAGGTTCTATTTTGATTATTTTGATTGGATGGTGTGTTGACTGTAAAATTAGAGTAATTCATTGTTGGTGTTTCGTTTTTTTATTATAATGTTCAGACTTAGATTGAAGCTGAGACATCTGAGTAGAATAACTGGTGGTTGTTTCAGCTGAAAATGTTTGCAACTGCCTGATGCTGTGCAGTATAGGTATGTTCATGTTTTTGTAAGGATTCAACAGATCTGTGCCCTGTTCTTTGTTTTATTACTTTTTCAGGAACTCCAGCCCGATATAATTAGATTTTGTTACAAAGCACCATTTGTTTTTCTTGCTTCGACAGCAAATCTCTTTAGCCAGTAATTGTGGGTTGTAGGCTCTTGAACTGTCAACAGGTCAAGAGGACATTTCTCCACTTCATTGGTGTTGGGTTACCCAGTTTTCGAATACAGTTGTTGCCCATTTTGTACTTGCTTGGGTTTTAGGGGGTACAATTTTTTCTTTCAAGCTGTTTTAGTTCATCACTGCTGGATGAATTATAAAATAGTTTGCTGTTATGACCTGAATTTTGAATTTCATCTTCTTTTTTTCCTCAAAATATAGACAATTTTTGGGTCCACCATGGACAGAGATGTTGGTCGATTTTCATCTCTTTTTGAATAAAAATAAAAGATAGAGGTACAGTAGGAGCATTTACAGGTATAATAACCGTTGTTACCATTTTTTCAGCCATTCTTTTAGTTACTGAAAATGGTTACGGTAGCAACAACGGAATAAAGCATGCGCAACGTGATCTATCTATTTAATGCGTTAAATCTACCAGTGCACAAGAACAACGTGATCTATCTATTTTAATGTGTTAAATCTACCAGTGCACAAGAACCAGTGCTTTAACTATTACATAATCCGTACTACTGAAATGTTGCACTTAGGACTATAGATCATATGTCTTAATAACCAAACCTCACACACTAAGTATCCATGTTATTCCTGTTTTCCAATAAACTCTGTAGTGTCAATTTAACGATATAGCATACAACCATTTTTCATTAGATAACTTATGTTTACCTGATACTTTTTCAAACGCAGTCTTATCTTCATTCATCAAATACTCTCGAATCATATCAAGATGAATTAAAGCATCACATTTCATTTTATTACTCCAGATAGAAAAATAATCAGCTGCCATACCAAGTAATCTGTTAAAAATCAAACATTTTTGCGTTAAATCTACTGTCAATAAATTCATATTATACTGTTCAGTACAATGCAAGTAATGGCTTAGATAGGTAGGTAAAGTGGGTGGGTGAGTAGGTGGGTAGATTGGCATGCAGGTAGGTAGGTAGGTAGGTAGGTAAGTAAGTCAATGTGAACTTATTATCACTGTGCAGTAAACCCTAGCACATCGCTATGAGATGTGTAGGTACGTAAGTGGGAGGGCATGTAGGTAGTCAAACAAGTATAAATGTAGGATAGAATTTAAGTAGATAGGTAAGTAGGTGAGTAGGTAGGTAGTTAGTTAGATATGTAGGCATGCAAGCAAGCAAGTAGGTAAGTAGTTAGATATGTAATGGGTATGTAGATAGGTAGGTAGGTGTGTAGGCAGGTAGAAAATGGTTGGTAGATATAACGATAGGTAAGTAGCACTATTGAAACAATTTACCTTCTCTCTAGGAAATCCATATTGCTGTGGATTTCTAATTCTTTTGCTTTATCTTCAGTACTCATTTCTTTGATCTCCTTTTTTTCTTCACTATTCATCTTAACAACAGACAATAGTGATTGTGCTTCCTGCTCCACATTTTCCACCAATTTATCATCCGCAGGGTATTTGGATAACAGACGTGAATAATATGCCCATTTACCACAAACTAAAATAATACAATCGTCTGGGATGTCTTTGTCCTGACATTGAAAAACTTTACTGCTCAAAAAACTTCTAACATTTTGTATAATTTCATCCTTGGTTAAACTTTCTTCATCATAAGAATCCTGCATTGCAGAATCCATTTTATTTATAACAATAGTTAATCTTTTAAACTTCATTATATCTGAAAAAATATATACTACAATTAATAGCATAATATTATTTATAAAACTTAAATTACCTTTATTTTGCTCATATATCATTTTCAAAATGTGTGATGATTCCAAATTTTTGTAGGTATCAAAAGTTGTGATAAACACTAAACCAGAACTCACAGCTCGTGCTATATTAACCATCTTGGAAATTTGTTCGGTACCAAATTCATTAAAGCCAGGGTTATCCTTCAATATGAAATTCTTCCTATCATTCATTCCAAGCTTTGAAGATTTTACCATTAGACATGCTTCTAAAGAATAATCTATAATCTATTGTCCAAAAAACATAATAATAATGTGCAGAATATGGTAGGAAATGCAGAACTTTTTTTTTATTATAAGTTCAAATTGAACATACAAATATTTAATGTTTATACTGCTTTAGCTACAATGTAATTTTAAGTAATAGCAACTTCAATGGCTCTAATTAATTAAATAATAAAGAATGGTTTTCCTTATATCTGAAGACATGAAAAAAATATAGTGCTTTCAAATATAATTGATGAATAAGATTATTAGGAATCAAAGCGCTCACAACTAATAGCCAATTTCAACTTGACTATAGGTGCTTTTATGGGAGCTTTTATTTGAATGAGTTCAAGGAAATTAGTAAGGCTACACCAGTTATGATAAGATACTAAATATAAATATTATATAAACATATATTGCATAAAAACAACAATAAAATTATGAAATTTTGACTGTGTTATGGTTTTTATTTCACTGCAGGGAAACTAAAATCTCTATACAAAGTTCATGTTTTGTATGGAGATATACTAAGGCTATGTTAATAGGTTCATCTTATTAGTCCGTGGTTTTGTGGCTATATGTGTGATAGGTGACACCTTGAAGTGGCTGAATTTTATCATGTTCAAAATATGATGTGTTTATAGGACCTTTCTCACTTAGCACATATGAAATATGGCCTGTAAAGTTTATATGAAAAATTAATTGGTCCACCAAATTTAACTCATTATTCAAAAATTTCAAAATTTATGGCCAAAAATGTAGCAAAAAAGTACCCAAAGTTGTTAGGCAAGTATTCTTTTGTTTTCATACTTGGACCTTTCTAGACTTGTCAGAACATAGAGTAATAATTGAAGTTTCGTATAATATTTTGTATGGTTGCAAAATTTTAGCTGACTATCAGCTCTGGCGGCAGAGATCGCCATTTGATGACGTTAGATGAAATTTATTCAGCTTTTAGCTGTATGTCTGGTACGTAATCGCTACGTAAAAACAAGGCGCAGGTGCACTGAAGTCAATTATTGCCAGGTGGCAAAAAAGCAGGTAGCACTACTTCTTCATGTGTTTCTTTCTCCCAGGTGTAAGTTAATGGGTGCTTGTAAGTGGTAGCAAGATTCTGCACTCCAGTGAGGGAATTAAGTTTCTTGTCATCAATCTAGAGGACGTACTAGGAGGTGACAAGGGGTACTGCTGTTTGGAACCAGGCGATGTCGAAAACTGAGGAATTAAGCCAGCACTCCGGAAATGCCTGCCGATAATGGACTAACATTTATGAAAACACTAATTTGCTGAAAATAGAAGGAAGTAAAATTAAATCTACGAACAGAACTAGTTTGTTTCAGTCTTATTTACAGACACAGACAGACTAGTTCTATTCGTATATATTTTTTGTAAAGATTAACAATAATTTACAAGGTTGCCACAAACTATACCATCATTTTCTCTCTAGTACATTACCATTCAGAAAATTTAGAAACCGCATCAGATTAATTTTGTATGCCGTCACTCTGGTAACTCACTGAATAATAAATCCTTTTCAATTGAATACCCTTTATACTATCTAGCACTCACTAATAACTCACTGATCTCATAATTTTGTTAGTAGCACTGAGCCAATCCTTTATTGTTATTGGAGTTGTTCCATATATTTCATCAGGAGATTTCCAGCGGCACAGTGTCTAAAAAAAAAAATGATATAATATAATTTTCATTTTCTAATGTTAAAGATGGCTGTACAGGACAAAGCACAGGGCACAACTGTTTGTAGAAAAAATAGTGCTTGAGAGCTACATGCTGAAATATCTAACCAAGGAGGCAGCTACTAAAAAATTGGCCCAGTACAGAGCTGTCTGATTAAATGGCAACATTGCCGTGTAATAGAGTATTACAAATAATTTACCCAGACTCTTCCACATAGCCAAATTCTAGGGTAAAGAACACAGACTTGCAAACTTTTCAAAATGTAGTTCAAAGACACTAAACCACACCCACAAACAAAATATACCCTCAAACACACCCAAAAAAAGGATTGGAGTAATTAATGATTACATTATAGTTGAAATCAGAAAAAAATCTGTTTTAATTGAGTACATAAAAAGGCCATTTTTTCTTCTAGAGCACTTATTATACATAAGTGCTGTCATCTCCAATGATCAAGTTTTTATTCAGTTTTACTTTGTCTATGTCAACCAGATGAAGTTTATCACCAACTTTCTTCTGAGGGGAAATTGACAGCATAAATATATGTAAGACTTTACAATATCTGTATACAACTCTCTTATGTTCTGCACTTTTAAAAAGAACATTTTCAAATATGGTTTAACATGATTAAGAAAGAATGGGCCTTATTGTTGGATTCTCAAGTCTCTCAGTTACTGCTTTGGCACTTTAATCATAAGCGTGAAAGTATGATAAATTACCATCAAACAAATCTGAATATCCTTGTATACACTAAAGTTGACTCAACCACCTAGTTTGGCGATGCTTCAAGAGAACTTTTGGTTTATTATTACATATGTTTATTTTTTTGCTGCCATCTTGAAAGTAATAATATAAATGCCAATGAATGATTGGTCTATATGTACTGGCAATGTATCGTTCACTCACTATCTCCTTGTTTCAGGATTAGCTTCCGTTGGAACTTCCTTTTCTACTATAAATCTTCCTAATGTGTTGAAAAACATTTCTTCTAATAATAATGGTAGAGCTTTTGTGGTAAAGAATGACATTGTCTCCACAACTTGAAACTATGCAAACAGTAGGCTTCCGAGGTTTATGCTACATGTGTGTGCACTTACCAGCACTATTTCACTTAGCTACTTTAGTATTTCACTTAGTTTCCACTTAGTAACCATGCTATTTCAATTAGTTATACGCTATTTCACTTACTCTGTGCAATTTCACTTGAACAGCGATTTTTCTTATACATTTTTGAATGGGCAACTTACACACCATACTATTAAATGAAATGAAATTTTAGAGAGTAATTCATTGAACACTATAGCTAACTGTTAAACTTTGAACTGAGTTCATATGAAGTGGAAGCATAATTTGTAAGTAAAGGGCAGGCGGGATGAGCTCAATTGCTGAATGAGTAACTTTTGGGTATGTAAAATTATTCCTGAGGGCATATACATTGCAATAATACTAAATGGATGATATTAAATGATTGACTATTAAGGAAACGTATCACATTGTAGAATTGATTGTATTTTTCAGTTCAGACATTGCAAATTTTAGATCGTTCTGCTTAAATTAAATGTATGACTTAGTCAAAATTCTTGTCTAGTATGTTGCGTAGTTAATGCTATAATAGTATTTGTAAGTTTAATAAAGTAACTACAGAGTTTTAGGACTGTTTATAAATCTTAAGTTATGTCAGAGTTGGAATCAAACACAGGCAGACTCATCTACTTTAAGAAGATTCCCCAAAGAATAAAAAAACTTCTTCTTATAGGATTACATGCACACTTTGATTTAATTATTCAGCTACTACATATGACATATTTTAACAATTCTAGAGACAGTGTAATGCCTCTGATTGCCTAGCTTTACTGCCATTGGTTCTTCAAATCACACTTCTTAATGTTACTGTTCTAGCTTAGAAAATGAGAATCCATCTTATGAAGGTGAAGGTGGCCTTACCTTAAAGAAAAAAGCTAACTGTGGGGCCACCCCTCGCAAGTAAAGAGAGAAGAAAGAAAGAGAAGTAAAGAAAGAGAAGAGAAGAAAGAACTTATGGAACAGAGAATGCATTTATCATGTAGTTTGTGTGAAAGGACAATGTGTTAACTAGGTGTTGATTTATTGTACTTATGTTTGTGGACTTTGGTGTGCGTGCATGCGCCTTCTCTAGGCGTGAACCCAACGCTCTAGAGCAGGATGTTTAGAGCTTTTCGTGTCAATTGTAGGTGTGGTCTTATTTTTGTATTTATGGTTGTCATCGTGCGTGTGAGTTCAGTTCTTAGTCGTTGCTCTTGTCATCTCACATCATTTTCGTTAGACGTAAAACTCTGATCTAGAAATTGGACTGCGTGGCGGGAATTAGACCACCCTCCTGGCGTATGAGTAATTGATTGGAACTCTGGTGGCAGCGTTCAAGCTATCTCCCCCACACTAACTAGTGCTGCAAGACATGCAATCAAGATGAGAAGTGCTGAGGGTGATCTAGCGACAGTTGCTTGAAAGACACGTCATTGCTTTGTATATCTTTGCAATTGTTAGTTCTGATTTCTGCAATGTATTACATGAAAAATCTTCTGCATCCAACTCCACATTATGTAATGATATTTCAGATGATGAAAAATTGGCTGAGTTCGTGGTGACCACTTACAATAGTAATATTATAGCCATGACACAATTTTAACACAGATCAAGCGAGGTCATAAAGGAGGAATATGGGAACCTAAACATGAAAATTTCCCTGTAAACTACATCAATACTTTTCAATGTGTGATTATCCAATCTTTTTACAAATACATGTATGCAACATGCAATGTTGTTATGACTTGCATGTACTGGGAGTTAGCTACAAAGAATGGGATTCATATACAGTGTGCAGATGAGTGGGTAAAAAGGTCGTTGGTTATCACCACATGGTTTGGAAGTTGTAGTTGGTTACTACTATGAGGTTTTTAATGACATTCAAGGCACACTGCACAGATGAGTGGGCTGAGCAGGTACCCTAACCTTAAGGCTTTCTCGTTTATACATTCATTCTTCAAAAGGCCTTTTGGCATAATATTATATATAGAGCTAACAAGTAACTAGGCTTTTGCTACTCATAGCAATTATCCCTGATTTTATCAATCTCTTAAGTACGTTATAACCAAGTTGTTTATCGTAAATGAGAGTTACTAAAGATGTACAGAATTAATAAGATGTACAGAATTCCTCCTTGATTTTCAGCACCTGGAATTAGTTTATAATAATTGTGATTCAAATGCAACATTTTCCATGAAAATATAACATGAACTTCCTTCAAGTTTAGTATTTGCTGTTATTATTACTTGGATAACATTTTTAGCCAACATTTTTATTTAGCTATGGCAAAATATTTCCACCTACTTGCTACAAAACCAAATGATTTGAAGTCCCACAAGTTGCGTGTCTTGTTGTTCATAATATTGCCAATGTGCATTACATTGTGACAAAGAAATACATTCATAGGGGTTAAGCTTCCATGACCTATAAATCGCTAACACTTTTCAAGCATGCAGAAAACTATCGTATTATTTTACACATTGTCAGTGCATAAAAATTGCATAAATACTGCATGAATTATTCCCAAAAAATTTCACACATAACTTTCTATTAGTCAAAATACAAACTACTGTAATTACACATTTTCAACAAATATACTCTATTCATGTAATAGTTGGTTCTATTTTATTATGAGCTTAACACAATTAGAGGAAATTCATGTTATAGGCTAAACTTTGAGTAACATATTGCATATTAATAAAACATTTATCTATTTTAAAGACATATATTTCTTTCAATAGACTCACTGCCTCAATAGTTGAATTTTCTGTGGTACTTGTTACTTCAGAAGACATAAATTGAATATACACAGGTATAGCCGTTTCTGTTTTTTTGGCAGTTGGAAGATATCTAAAAAAATATTACTTCTATGAAATATAAACTGATTTTATACTCGTGTGGAAGCTTCATCTTATTGCGAACATCGTTAACTAATTGGTGTATTACTTAATTATGGTATAATTAAACAATAAACAAGCGAGGCACAATGAGGGGTGTATGCACTAGTCACAAATCTGGTATGCATCCATCCATCTTGAGGTGATGTTATTTCTGTACTAAATAGGCACAAAATGGTCATTTATGACATAATATTTGGGCTTTTAGAGACAAAGCACATTTTTTGCTTCCTTGAATATCAAACTTTACAGTTAGTTTTCATTTGGTTTTATGTTTGGTCAAATAGTATTCAAGCAAGGTGAATGAGAATAGTTATATTTGACCTTCAGTGCACTCCATGAATCTGTCTGAAATTCAATAATATATTATCCACTAAAGTAACTACTTACAGTAATTAATACATCAGGTAACCATAGAAGAAAGAAATAAGCCTGTCAATTGCTTAAAATGTAGTAGACAGCATCCCATAAAATGCATGTATATTATGAAATAAGTAGTGAATAGACTTGAGTTTAGTCAGCTCTTATGTGCTTGAACTGTAATTATGAGTGAGTTTCATACTAAACAAGATGAACATAATAATACATACCTGTCTCCCATGATAGCATTTAATAAAGTACTCTTTCCAACATTACTTTCACCATAAAAACTTATTATAACTTGACAGTGGTCATGTTGAAATTTTGTTTCGTCATATTGATCTTTGTCAACTATGTGCATTCCATATATTTCCATAAATATATCCAGTTTCTTTAATATGATCTATTTTTAATATAAAAAAAATTTAAATCATTATACTAAACAATATGTTTGTCAGCAAATAACAAATTGAATAATGGTCAAATTATTGTACTTGATTTTTATCGAAATAATGCATAGAATTTTATATACTTCTTGAGCAATATATGAAATTCATTCATAACTGCTTTGCATAATCTTTAGGTATAAAATTTTACAATGATTGGCAGCATTTTGCAGTATAATAATTTATCAACTATTCAGATTTGATGTTGGTTATGCCTATTGTAGTTAAAAAATACTCCAATGTTATTTTTATTCATAATTTCATTATATGATTCCTGTTTGGTGGAATTCACTCTCGTTTACAGGGCTTGCACTAACAAATTTGTTCTAATACTAATTTAAACATGTCATTTCCATAACTAGAGTATTATATTAAGTTTTTGTAAACAGATTAGTGGCACAAGATTAAGTAAACATAAACAACTTTGGCACTAATATTTGGTGAGTGAGATACTGTAATGTATAACTCAGGTGTAACCAAATTTAGATTAGGACAACTATACACATGAAATTGACAACACAGTACTATTGGATCATTTCGACTGCATCAACCACTTTAACTTCAATCATGTAAATATAAATTTAGGCGCTGTAACTTAAATCTCGAAATTTTGATTTTTTAACAAGCTGTGAATGTCTTTCAGTAACTGACATAAATCTTTATTTTATCATACACATTAGACAAGTGTAATTCCAATTAGACAACTAAATGAGTGAATATGTATTGAAATATTGAAATATTATTTTATTATCTTTGATGCTCATTCTTACGCATAGGGCTGATATACAACTACTTTAAATGGCCCCATTGTATATAAAAAAAATAAGTCAAATTATAGGTAGCAGCAACACATAAACATTATGATAGTACTCGAGTCCCAATATCTTTCAATGTAAACAAAACTAGCATCTGACATTACTTTTTCTATAGAATACCTTTATTATAGTAGAAAATGGCTGGCTCTTGTCCTTTTTTAGATCACTCAAATCTATTTTGTCTAGGAGGAATAAAACAAATATTAGGTCTTAAACTAAATTCACTGCAATGGTAATGAAAACTATTATCAGAGTTTTATCTAGAGGTGTGAACCTTCTCCTCCTACTCAGCTAGCCTCCTTAAATTTTACAGTTTCTTTCCTTAATAACATGCTGTGTGTAGTATACCTACAGGTTAAATCCAAATCAACTGTATTTACCTCATTATTATTTCTTGCTTACTACACTCATTCATTAATAGAGAATATAAGTTTTGGCTTGAGATTTAGTAATATAGAGACCATAGACTTAGGAAAAATTCACCAACTAATTTTTCTAGATAAAATTCCGTATGTTTTCAATTAAGGATTATATTGTGTAAAATTATATTGCATTACCAAAAGTTGTGCTAAACTATTTATTGAATTGAGTGCATACAATTCCAGCAGCTCCAATAGTCCTACTTCTTTGTTCTCTGTAAGTTGATTTAAGTAAGCAATTTACTACATCTGAGCTAACTTTGTTGGGGCATTAGTTCTGAAGTTTGATAGCCTAGCTCTTGGACATGATTAGGATGATGAGACTTAAAGTGAAGGTATCTATCTGTGTGTGTAGGTTTTCTGTACACAGTGGATATAAGCATACCGTCACTCTCTTTTTAATAAGCAATCCAAAAAAGGCTAGCTTACTACTTACTATATTAGTATGGAAATATTACTACATATCACTCTGATAGTGTAATCAGTGGTTTACTCTTTATGGTAGATATTTAGACTGCAGAAATTTGTACCGAAGTGGTAACACTTGGTATAAAGATAAAAAGAGCAAGTAGGGAGAGAAAAACACAAATTATTCTCGTAGGTGTAGTACAGTCTGTACTGAATCCTACCCAACCAAGTTTGAACAGCTGCTAAAATATCAGCTCAAGGAATAGGGAGATGGGAGGGAGCTGGGGTAAGGGGTAGGGATCCAACTTTGGTACAAACTTCTGCAGTGTAAATATCTACCATTAAGAGTAAACCACTTATTATACTATCAGAGTGATATGTAGTAATATTAATATAGTAAGTAGTAAGCTACCTTTTTTGGATTTCTTATTAAAGAGAGAGAGAGTGATGGTATGCTTACATCCACTGTGTACAGAAAACCTATACATATAGATAGATGCACCTTCACTTTAAGTCTCATCTTTCTGTGGAATATAGGCAGCTGTTCAATTGATACAAACCTACAATGGAATTCTCAGCAATCTTACCTTTTTTCCCCCCCCCCCCCCCCCCCCCCATTATCATCCATACTTTGTATGCGGACAGACTTCAGGCTACCACGTAAACATTTGCTGCTCTAAAGATTTCTTAATAATTGAAGTCCCTCTTCTATCTTAATTATATGAAAGTTGTGATGCCCTTGAGATTATTGAAACTAAATCTCACCTTCTTAGAAATAATTTACTGATAGTTATATAATGGTTGTTTGAAGCAGTGTATATCATCTAAATCCCACATACATATAGCTTTAATACCAGTGTACCTTATTATATTCTAATCATGACACATTCAAATTCAATACTATCTTAGGGGTATGCTATTGGGTAACAGGATAGAACAACAATAATTTAGGTGAATTTTTTAATTAATTTTATAGTCCAGCTAGCCAAGTTATCATGCTTGGGTTAATTAAGTCCCCCACTGGGATGTTTGGATAACTTTGTTGGTATTAAATAGGAGGCGCTGCATCGACACCCAGTTTAAAGCATAATATTGTCTCCTAAGTTAATTACAACTAAAAGATATTTGAAAGGAAGAATATAATGGATACAAATAATTACATTGATATAGAAATTATAAGTGCTCAAAGTGGAGTGTCCAGACAGCACCTCCTGGTTAACACCTTGTGAGGTGTTATTTAAGCACCCCATTTAAAAAGAGCATTTGTATAACACTAATGAAACCATCATAATTATGATTTGCTAGGTAGGAAAGATAGTTGTAGTAGTAATAGTAGTAGTGTGTGTGTGCGTGTGAGTGTATTTATAATATAATAAACCCGAAAATACATTCAAAAATATCACTAGTCCTATGATCTGCTAATCTTTGTGGTATAACAGACTTTATTTAAAAATGTCCTATGTTTAATAGTTTGAGGCCTAACAAAGATTACCTTTGTGTGCTAGAATTTTTTTAAATTTCTGTGATACTATAGTGGCTCCAGAGGATACTGCACGGGCTCCAAAGGTCAGTCTGGAATGCTCCACAAGATTAACCTTTTGCTGATTGGCTTCCCAAGTTTTAATGGTTTTGCTAAATTCTTGTATTATACTGTCCTCGTCCAAGGGAATCTCGGCCATTTCGCTTAACTCCTGAAATATTATGCGATCTTAGCTTCTTCCCAGGCAGTCCTTGAAAGGTGAGCAGAATGTGGGCACTATCAACTAACTACTCCGTGCACTCCTTAATCAGCGAGCGAGCGAAGCGAGCGAAGCTGACTCCCAGTCCGACTGAGTCGTGTTCAATTGAGATTTTAAATACGGTATTTATAGGTATGTATGCGTACGTCAAAAGTTTTCGCCCGCGCTTCTAATTACGTAAGTTAGGTAAAACGTTCACAGTTCCAGTATTTTTCAATTAACGAGCGCGGAGAATCCTGCTTCACTGCCTTACGCAACTTTGTTTCAACCAAAAAGTTTATAGCTACTCTCTTCTTGAAACATTCAAATAGTCAGAATGTCTTAAATTTTATACTACGGAAGTTACAACTGCTCAGGAAAATGAGGTAAGAAAGTAATTTTGTATTTGTGTGCTAAAATTGATTGTCTTTTGTTTTTGTAGCTGAGAGCTTGTTGTCAAGAATTCGAGGTAATTCAGATAGTCAAAGTAATTTAAATTTGATACTACAGAAGTTATCAATACACAGGAAATTGAGGTAAGTAGTAATTCCATATTTGTTGGCTAAAATTACAAATAATAACACTGGTTTATTTTTTTATCGTAGCTGAGAGCTTGTTCAAGAGTTACTGGTAATTGAGATTATCACAATTCAGATGTTTGATACTACAAAAGTTACCACCAATCAGTTAAGAGAGTGTGTTTAACCTTGTACTGTTATCGTTTTATGAAATTAAATAGTGTGTGAACTTGTCCAGGTGGTGTAGCGATCCGAGTTCTGTATAGTAGGGAGCAGGAGTAACGAGCCCTGTATCACCAGAGTTAAGTGTGGAAGAAGACCGACGCCCATCCATACGTGACAGTCTGGCAGTCACAAGCTCTGATACAATATCCCTGCCCCACAGTAGTGATTCAACCACATAAACTGTGGTATCTGTTGTAGTAGCGACCCCAAGTTCTGTAAGTGACATAATGGCAACGACTGCACCAGTCTTACCTGGGAGATTGATTGATACACATCATGCAACACCATCACTACTGTCCCTTTTACTCTGCCTAGTACATTTGATCCTTATTACACTCATGATGCCCGTGCACCATCCACTGGAATGCCTTGGGTATCGAGCAGTCTTTATCCTACCTTACCTGAGACTACAACACGATCAATAGATGCTCATGGGTTGGCCCACCCACCTATATGACTTCGCTACCTACAAGTGACTTGAGTCCTGCTGTTGGGATGCTACACCCTAGTACCCTAGCCATGCCACATATGTTGTCTGCAAGCACTCACCCTGTTTCTACAGCTACAATCCATGTGAAGCTTCCAAAGCTGACTCTCAAGAAATTCAGCGGAGATCTCACAAAATGGGCAACCTTTTGGGACTCATTTCACTCGTCTATCCATCTGAATTCAACTTTGTCTAATGTAGATAAATTCAACTATCTCACTTCCCTTCTAGAATCCTCCGCAGCAGAGGCAATTGCTGAGCTTAGTATTACGTCTGCTAATTATGAGGAAGCAATCAGCACTCTTAACGGAAGATTTGGGAATACCCAGCTAATCATCAATCAACACATGGAGGCTCTTCCGGGAGTGGCATCTGTCACATCACATAACCACACAAGGAGTCTACGCAAACTTTATAACACAATTGAGGCTCATATTCGGGGGCTTCGTTCACTAGGAGTGTCTACAGAGTCATATGGTGGACTTCTCGCCTCAGTCCTTGTTAACAAACTGCCGCCTGAGATTAAGCTTATAATTAGCCGAGTGGTGACTGGTGAGAAATGGGAACTAGACCGTGTGATGAGGATATTTGAAGAGGAGCTTAATGCCAGAGAATGGATTGCTATATCAAGCCCTTCAGGGAGTCCAGAAGTTTCTAATTCACAACGTAAGAAGCAACCACGGCTTCCCACTGCCACTGCATTATATAGTAGCACCTCGACAAATACAAGTGCCACTTGTGCATACTGTGACAAGAATCATTTTTCGGCTTTATGCACTACCATTACCGATGTTACTGCCAGGAAGGGCGCAAGACCAGTCGGTGCTTCATTTGCCTCAGAAAGAATCATTTTAGCCATGAATGTCGATCTAGATTCAGCTGTAAAAAATGTAGAGGAAGGCACAACTCCTCTATTTGTACGCGGCAGGATTCTGGTCAAGTAACTAGCACTTCGGCCACAACCGGTTCATCAGATACATCTACTAGCAGCTCATCACGAACACATTCGGAATCTGGAGGTCACATTGAGACGCAGGGGTCCACCAGTAACATGTATGTTGGATCATGCAATTCAGTTTTACTTCAGACGGCAAGGTTGCAATTTGTTTAATCCCAAACACGAAGCATTCACTACCACTACTCGAGGCATTTTTGATACTGGTAGTCAACGTACCTATATTACCTGTCGCCTTCGTGATGAGCTTGATCTTTGTACCTTGAAGACGGAATCACTCAGTATCAAAACATTTGGCTCAACAGAGAGCCAGAGTGTTTCATGTGATGTAGTCCAGCTGGGACTTGTGACAAGAAACAAGGAGATGATACTAATAATGGCATTGGTTGTCCCCTGTATCTCAAATTCCCTCACTACACAGCCTATCAGTTATGCTCGGGAACACTTTGACCACTTAGTTGGACTAGACTTAGCTGATGAGTCTGGACCCTCTGATATTTTAAATATTGATATGTTTATTGGCACCGATCTCTACTGGGATATTGTGACCGGTGATATCATACGAGGAGAGTGTGGACCAACTGCAATCAAAACCAAGGTCGGCTGGGTGTTATCAGGACCCATGGAAAGAGAAAATGTCACTTTCAATCTCACTTTAACTTCAACTCATACATTTCGGATCGATGTGAACCCTATTGAGCCCTCTCTTGATGATAGATTAAAACAGTTCTGGGAACTTGAGTCATTGGTATCTTGAAAAATGAAAGGTCAGTTTATGACAAGTTCATACAGCAAATACAATTCAATGAACAGCGATACGAAGTCTGTTTAGGTTGTTGTTTAAGTTGGATATAATAGAGAGCTTTATGAGCATCAGCTAAGACACAGAAACACCTGAGCATATAAGCACACGACACAATCGAGTGAGCAGTGGTTGCCGCAATTACCATGAATCTCATTACGTCTGCGTAAGAGGAGATTATGGTAAAGGGTCGATGCATTAGAACTTAACAGCTGAGAGAG
>WLWI01001186.1_pt1 | contig 22777 bp, 17 predicted proteins | sample 6701501 | NCBI WGS metagenome assembly WLWI01 (sample SAMN12718690, study PRJNA515312) | sponge metagenome | isolation source: marine sponge | host: Mycale hentscheli | place: New Zealand: South Island, Marlborough, Capsize Point | collected 2014-11-01 | reverse complement strand
TGACAACTACAAGACTAAAGTGACTATTTCAAGTATTCTGTCAAACATCTATGCATCTGAAGTATCTGCTCAAATCCCAAGGACTAATTAGGGATGCTCGATTCAATGATTCCAGCATTCACCTCCTCCCAGACTACAGTTGTGCAGATGTGCCCCAGTTCATTACCTGACCTGTAAGATCATTCCCATTGCTGTTATTGCTTTTTCAACATAATATACCGGTATACTAGCCATTTGCCCAGGGTTGGACTCATAAACTTTCAAGTCATCTCTAAAAATAGATTGTGTGTGATGGGGTTGAAGGAACTATGACATGAATAATTCCTTCTGTCAACTTATGTGAATGTGGCAACTACGAGGTCAAACAGGAGCAAATACAGTGAGTACCCTTGGCATATTCCACTCCAGAATCAGGTCAAATCTCGGCATCACAAGACATAATCTATCCCCACTTGTCCATCATCTTGCTCAAACAGCACTAGACAATGTCCGAGGAGTGTATCATTTTTTTGACATAAAGTAATCCAGACATAAAGCATTGTATCAAAAGCCTTCTCAAAATGCTATCATAGATTGTCCACGTGTCTTCTTTCTGGGCCAGGGTCATTATTATAAGAAGGAACTACAAGCAAATCTTTTTTCTTACACTCCTGCCAGGGTTACATAGAGAGGTAGGGGCGCCATGGGATTCCCCCCCCCCCCCCCCCCCCCCCCCCCCCCCAAAAAAAAGTTGATGAGTAAGCTTTGAAGAGGTAACTTAAGTGCACATACAACTTAGTAGATTAATGAAAGGGTGGGGCCAATTCAAACTTCAATGAGGAACAGGCACAAGCAGGCAAGTGGTACTCACACAAAACATTAGCTATGTACAGTATGTCAAATACAAAGTTTGATACCTAAATAGCAATTATAATTATTGCAAATAAAAAAGTGCAAGCTACTAATAGACTAAGAGCAGATGGTTAACACCTGGTGCTTCGTGCTGCTGTTGTGTATTCATGAAGGATGCTCAATCTGAATATCACTTAAGTCTAGAAAATAAGGACATTCATTAGATCATGCAAGTTGAAGTTGAGAGTGCATGAACCCTGTTTCCCCTCCCACCTTTATGTATATGTAAGTCCAATCCATAGAAGTGAGCAAAAGTCGTATCCACATTCAACTGTGTATTATTTAACACCTTACATTGCACGTTTGAAACAGCTGTTTACATCCAACACCACGTGGCTGGATACTCCATTTCAATTTACACATTCCATAATACCAAGCACAATTGCAATAATACTGGAGGCAAAAAAGTCTCTTTTGTAACAGCCATGTTAAATGTACATTCCCCCCTACGGTTGCTTTTAGTTACGTCCACAAAATGTGTTTGCAATAATTAGCATTTGATGCACTTGGGAAATGAGGGGGCAGGGGACCACGGCAGTAATTAGTAAAAGTGATACTTAAGAAAACCCGCTCCAAAGGCTTATCTCCACATATGTGAAACCTAAACAGTTCTGAGGAAAAAGTTTGTCCGGCTTAAATCAACACAAAGCAATCAAGCAAGTAACGGTACACAAGCATAAAGTTACTTTAGGATAACTATGTAGAGAATCACATCTATCTGCCCTGACAGGTTTTTTTCACTGGAATGACAAATAATTGCAAGCAAGGAAATTCAGAAATTAATAGAAATTTTACATATTATGATAATTCAATTTAACTCTTCATCCCAACTGCCATTTTCTTACACATTTTTTTTTTTCCCCAAAGATAGACATAATTGTTTTATTCACTGCTACAAAAGATTATAAATGCAACATGGGCAACCTGCAGCATACAATTTCTGGTGGAAATGACTGTTACGACCATTAAAATAGTTGCTACTCAGTCCTGAAGTTGTATAGGATAAAACCACACTAATATAAATTCAAAAAGCCTGCATTATACTACACGGTTGTAGCCTAAAATGAAATAATTGGGACATAAAGAGATAAACCCTTACTACACGGTCAAATTATCACTAAATACAAGGACAGTTGGTAGCTCAACTACAATTAAATGGTGTCAGGAAGTACAGACATAATGCATGAGATACTACATTTTCCTGTGGCGCTGGATTTGCCCCAACCTTCCTCATTCATGCACTAACCCTCCCTCCCTCCATCTCTTCATCTACAACTCCAAGCTACTTGTCGTTTAGTACAATATATGAAAATGTCAAGAGCTACCTACCATGACACATTAAAATTTTATACATATTTTTTTTTCCCTATTACTAATGGAGTAAACGTCGTCATGCTGTGCTCCACTCTCAAGCACGCCACTGGTAGTAGTAATAGTAGTAGTGGGAATAATAGTATTTACTATCATCATCATAATCGTTGTCATCATCCTCATCACAATAGTGCACAGTGTGTTCAACCCCATATGTATCAATAAAAAAAAATCATGGAGTAAAGAAATCAATAACACAATTTTCCTTTTCAAGCCTTCAGTAATACTGATCTCAAATCTTGCAAAAAAACAACAAAAAAAACACTGTCTCAGCAAGACTGTGAATGATGACCAACTCCTGTGAAGCTACTGGCTGACTTCAGATCATTCAAAATGTCTCCAAATTCCTCCACACACATTATCCAACAAGTGGAGAGCTTGTTAGCTTACAAATGTGTAAGAATGTGTCAACATATACAAATTACTGATGTTGCCACAAAAAAAATAAACAGACAAGTCTGCATCCTGCAACCTATTTAATAATTTATCTAAGAAAATCTACAATAATTGCCAGTGATGCCTAATAGCAACGTACCGAAATAACCAGGAATATACCGCTTTATCTCGTCTGGAGCCGTGGCATAAAAGAAGTGCTCTCTGTCGTTCACCGGTTTACAAAGTGTATCCCCGAACTTAAACATCAGCTGGTGGCCGCCGACTTGATGCCCGTATGCCTCCAGATTTACAGATCCTTCCATAACTAATTTATCCATTAGTCCCGCCATCTCAAAATGACAAATATAACTGAGTCAATCGCCACTCATTCGTTGCCGTCGTCTATGCAACGCGGCTTATTTCAGAAACATTATGATTGAAACCACTCCCAGGTATTCATAAGCCACTCCCCCACGGTAAACCACGCCTACCGGTCACACCCACATAGACAAGCTGTAATTGACGGCGCTAATTAGAATACCCAAGTTGCCACGCAACAAAAAAAAAGCAACACCTAGTAAAGGCGACGCGATTACGGTCAGGGTTGCCGTTATTAATATGGCGGTGAGAAGCGTTGTATGGAGGAGAGTATGTCCAGAAAGTATAGAAAGTACAATTGAGGATGCCCTGAAGATAACCTTGTATTTAGTGCACCAAACTGGACCGACAGGGTTCCTATTAAAAGATGAAAAGGAGAAGTCAAAGATCAAAGTAGGTTGTTCCTATTGTTTTATTGATTAATTAAAACATTCAGTATACATGCATGCTGTGGCTAGCACTTAGGAAATCTGCATTGAAGAAATGGTTATTGCATAACTACCTCATACATCTATACACTCAAATTATGTTCTGTGTGTCAAAAAAAGTTTCAGATTTTCTGATATTAACACTTGATGAAATAATTGACCAGAAACAGGAAAACAACTTGGAGTGACCTAATTGAAGAGTTTGCTTCTGTAGTTTTTTTATGGAAAAAAGTTATCACCCTTCTCTAGTCTGACCTCAATTTGCTACATAGCAAGAGCAATTAATATGAAGAGAGTAGTTTGTGTTACTAAAGACATTCATGTATGCAATTCCAGGTATTTCTTGGGGATCCTCACATGTGTTCTTGTTCTTACTTCAAGAAAACTAAAGAACTCTGTGTCCATATTTTGTGGTAAGTATTTACTGGCATATTAAGCACAAGGCAGAGGTTGACATAGTCTAACTTGATTTACCATGTACATAGCTATAGGGACACATTGGTGTGGTACTACAAGGTACTGTGAAGACAAGATTCTAACCTTTGCATAAATTGCAATATATGTACTAGATGGAGTCATATACATACAATGAAGGAGAACTTTCCGTCATCTTGAATTACTTGTGAAAGTTGGAATAAAGCTAAGGCTCACTTGCCCACGCATGTTGTGATGTAATTATTATATTGGCTTGACTTTAAGAAAAGCAAGGCTATACAGCTATATGTGGTATTATGCTTTAGAATGAAATCTGTTTTTTGTACCATGCTAATAAGACACTTATCTCAAAAATTTATAATGAATAATGAATATTAGCTCATGTTCTTTTTATTTAAATAATTTTCTCTTCAGTTAGCAAAAAATAGACAATTATTTACTTCTACTACTATTCACCATCTACTTTAAGTTAGATTTAAGTTCTAGCAAAATTTAACTTTTATAGTTTTGTACCATTACTATAGAGTAAAAGTTTGTTCATATTGATGTACTTAAAGATTTAAAGAGGTCATTTATTATAACATTTATTATTATTATTATTATTTCATTTTAGGGTACTATTAAAAAAATTTCGCATCCCCCAAACTAACCCAGTTACCTGGCAACTTGGATTAGTTGAGAGGGAAATTAACGAGATAGTGTACGAGCACCTCCGCCGTCAAAGTCCCTCTCTTCCTAATGTCCCCCCTCCTACCCACCAGCCACACACTTCCCAAAAACACAGGATCCAGCCTAAAGAAATTGGCGAAGATGATGTGTGTCCTATCTGCCAAGATGACTTGATCAAAGGTGGCAAAAAGCTGACGTACTGCCGGTTCAACTGTGGCAAATCCATGCATGTCAAGTGCATGCGAATATGGTCTGATCATCAGAAATCGATGGGGGAACATGCTGTAAAATGCCCCCTCTGTAGACAGGATTTTGGCAGCATCATTACGCTGACTTCTAGTCGTGACAGCGGCAATATTGACCCTTTACCACGAGGCAAAGAGAAGCCACACCAGCATTTGGGTACAGCATGCTCTCATTGCCATGTATGCCCAGTGGTTGGGAAATGCTACAAGTGTGTTAAATGCCCGAGCTTCTTTTTGTGCCAGCAATGTTACTCCTCCAACCAAGTCCATCTACTGCATTCCTTTGTGTTTAGACAGGTAAGAAGCATTACTCCTTTCTCATGTTATTTTAATTTTTTTAAAAGTAGGACTTTGACATATTTGTGTGCTTCAGCATGTTGTAAGTGAACTAGCCTAGCTACATTTCAAATTGCACTACAGTTCATAATTTTATTCATTTTTTTTCAAACTAATTATGATAACAATAAACTTAATTAAGCTAACCAATTTCCCCAAGCAATGGTAAGTCTTACAATCTCATTTAATACAATTTAACAGTTCTTACTACTTGAGTGAGAGGGTAATAGTAGTTATTCTCTTTGTTTGTCTGTCTATCTGTCAGTCTTGCCCTGATTTTTTAAATTATAATTTTATAGGTTCTGTCTAATTTTAGAGAAAGCATGAAGCAGTCAGTGCGTCAGTAACCCTATTGTTACATCCCAATTATACCAACATGCCGCCTGTGGTAGTTTTGCTTTATGCTGATTTTTTATCAAGTGTTGTTATTGGAATTTCACGTTAAAAACTATAGGTGAACGTCCCTTCAGGCAACATTTACATCTTTCATTGCATGAGCTATGTTGATACCTGATTAAAGTGTGCCAGGTGAATTATTCTGAGGAAGGATTTTTAATAGCTAGATATATGTATAGTAGTGGTGGGGGCTCACATTGTTGTTGCTTGATTTTAATGTCGTTAGGTGTGGTACACATAACATATATAAATGGATAATATTATATATGTGACCGGTTTTAGGAAATTCGGCCTAAACGCGGCAAACAATTTTTTTCAGTATCCCGGGGTAAAGCCTTTTGGGTCGATTTTTTTTTTGAAAAAAAAATTATGGCAGAAATGGATAGACACCAGTTAGCTCTAGCTTATGACGCAGTTATAAGCTCTGGCGAGCTCTAGAACTAACGCTATGAGGTTAGAAACACTAGCCGGTTGGACTCGTGTACGGAGCATTGCTAAGAAATTATTGGTGGGCTTTTCACTAACAGTGGGAAAAAAACTGTAGCTAACTAATTCACTTACTATTCTACATAATCCAAGTACTCACGCAATTCTCGCCATTATAGTTTCTCCAGGAGCCTCGCATTAAGCCTTTCCAACTTCTTTCAATCCGCCTGTAACCGGTTTAGTCCGTAGTGTCCCAGAGACATGCGGTAATAGTATACGGATACTAGGCACGCCCCCAGACCTTAGCAACGCCTTTATGCGGCGTTTTTTCGAAATCAGCAATAATAAGTTTAGCAAAAATACTGAAGTGTTGTAGTGCGTAGGGCGAAGACATCTTGTGCTACAGCTTCCAAATTAGGAGGACGGCATCCCAAGACCCCGTGCAACCTACTGGTCGAATAAAATAGAAAACTTTAGATGCCGCGTTTAGGCCGATTTTCACAGAACTGGTCACATACGTATTTATACCATAGTTGCTTAGTAACTGCCATGTGGTAGAAGTGATATCACCCTACAAAAGTGATATCACCCTCCAAATTTAGCTGACGACAACACATAACATTGTACAACAAAGAGTGTTTAAATGCATTACACAAAATATTTTTGACAAAATAAAGTGAAATGCTCAATATAAAATATATCAATATAAAATGATATGCCATGATCCTTCATCTATGGGGAAAATCGATTTCTTTGAAGTATGCTTTGTGAGCAGTCGCTTCATCCCTGTTTAAAGTTGACTGAAAGGAATATTTATTCATTGGCTTACTTAGCTTGCTCACTAATTAGCAATTAAATTTTGTTGTCACTCATGTGTTAATTCTATAACAAACATTTGTAGCAGAGAAAACAATGGTAGATTTGACATCAATTTATTTCTTAGCATTGCAGCCAGCCATGGCGACCAGCCACTCGCAGCCTTGGAACTGAACCACATTTAAATTCGCATTCCCAATCCATCCACACCACTTCTCATTCTCGTACTAACCAATTGGATGCTAATGATACTCTCTCTCCCTCAGTCATTCAGTCTCTACATGCAAGATCATTGACTGAAGATGACTATGAAATTTTGTTGAGATTAGACCACCATTTGCAAAACCCTGCCAGCGACTCCCAAGCTCCTAGACATCTGGCGAGATCTGACGAAGGGGCAATATGGCTTTGTACTGAACTTCTGGAATCATCGAACCCATTGGTTCTTGGTAGTTCTTGCTGTGGTATGTGCCAAGTGCAGTACCAAAGTGGGGACTGGGTGGCTACATTACCTTGCAAGCACCAGGTAAGATATGACTAATAAAAATCTAGTGATAACTTTTTTAAATTGTGCTGTATTACCTGGCTGTTACATTACAATATTATATCAACTTGTGAAAATTTCACATTTAGGATTAGGGCCCTCAGAATATTATATACCACCCTAATGCTTGATATTTTTATATTATTAGTAATAGAGTAAAGTATAAGTTAATTGCAAATGTTTGGACAATAACATATTAATTGGGGATATGTCACTAACTTTAGTGTCTCCTTTCCCAAGCAGTCATATTTGTCAATATTAGCGTTTTGTTGTTTGTTTCCATTTTCTTCTGCTTCAGTTTCATCAAGGCTGTGTGTCAGAATGGATAAGTGCTTCCCAAATGTTCTGTCCGTATGACAATGTACGAATAAAGCAAGGACCCAACCATCCAGTTCGTGGACCCAATCATCCAGTCCAGCAGCCACGCTTGGAAGTAGCCATGAGTCTGTCGCGGGATGTGTCCCATCCTGTGCTGCAGAGACCTGTAAAGAGAGGATCAAATGTCCCTCACAAATCTGTTAATGGCAGAAAGGATGGAAATGATGATAATAGGCCAAAGTTGGGCATTGCTGGGACCAAGTTAACGATAAGGTTAATGTTTATCTGTTATAATTATGATGTTCAATGTAGTAGGTTAACTGGGGGGGGGGGGGGGGGATGACCAGAGACGGGTAGAAGGAAGCTGCCACCAGAGTTCTGGCAGGCTGATTTTGTCCTAGCCTCAGGTCATTAGGCCTTAGAGGGGTTGTTGGACACAACACTTAGTGTATGTTTCAATACTATAACCAGAACTGAGTAACAGAAGTGCAGACAGCCAGATATATAGAAAACTGTCTGAATGTGGCATGAATGATCCAGAACATAAGGTGGTATATAGAGGGACAAGGGAGTGAAGGGAAATAACATAACATAAATGCATTAGTTAAAATGTTCAAGTTACAATTAGTGAATTGGATGGAAATGTGTGCAGCTGAATGAACGTGTATGTTTGAGTGTGAGTTTTATGTGCAAGTTTGTTCTGAAGGTGTGGTTATTTCACCACATTCAAAGTAGCCCCCCTAACCCCTCACCTCACCTCCCCCCGCCCCCTTCCCCCCTATAAAAGGGGGAAATTGCCAGCATCCTTTACTGGGAAAGCTTCAAATGTACCCACTTCAAATAAAAATGCAAGTATAATAATGTCAGGCTGGTACGCAAGAAGGGTTTAGGTGGGTTTATTTGAACTACCTTTTTTATATTCATAATATCATTTGTGCTGATGTATCACTGCTGCTGCATGTAACCAATGATATGCAATTTTCTCTCACGAACCATGAGATTTACTCAGATTGAGTAGAGGTTGATGCTAGTTTTTCTGAGGAGGAGGCACACCTATGAACCTGCCTGTTTCAAAATCCTGCGTAAGGTGACTAAATCATTATATTTGCGAAGAAAAAAATCAAGATTTTTTTTATAGTGTGTAACCGCTAATTGCATCATTTTGCTAAGAGGCAATAGTAATTTGAATGAAATATAGAACTGTCATTAAGTCTGAATAAATATATAAGTTAAAAAATAACAACAAATTTACTGCATGTATTACTCACAGCTAGTGGTTGGTGTTAATTTATTAATTAACTCTCCCTCTTTATACTTTTTTTAAGTAGAAGTGGGCAGCGCTCAGGAAGTGTTCCTTCTCATTCACCATCACCTTCCCCTTCTAAAGTATTATCTCCTAGCCACGCCCATCGACAGACCTCAAACAAGAGTCATAAAGGCAATTCAGTGACAGTAAAGAGGTGCCTTTTGAATGGCACAGTGGAAGGCAAGACTCATAGATTTGGTGGAGAATTTACAAGACAAGTAGATCCATCTGGAAGTCCAGTACAGGTCAGTGGTGGGTGGACTTATATCTCATATAGCCAGGAGGTAGATAAGTAAGACAATCAGCTCTAGATGACAATCTGTTTATGAATGAAATAGCTATTACAATGAATTTTAATTTGCAGCAGTTGGATTGTGCTGGTGATGAGCCACCATAGCTTCAATGAGCAATATCTACAGCAATTATTGGCTGTTTAAGTGATTATAAAGTTTTAATAAAATTAGAAGCTACTAATTTCAAAGAAGTTACCAAAAGTAGTAATGAAAATCTAAAGCTGTATCAAGTTTATTGTTATATTCTAATCTGATTCTTACTTGGCTACTAACAATGAAATATTTATTTTCATGTATGTTAGATTGATGGCACTTCCATTCATATTCCACCAAGTTAACAAAGAACTACATTGGACAAGACAACAAACATTTCATCTCTCAACCAATACCAATAATCACATGATATTTTGAGTATTTAATTTTTCTTAAATTTTGTAAACGTAGTAGCTAACAGCCTGACATTTACAGCTGTCACAAGCTTCCGCGTACAGGATTTTGTAAATGGGACTATGAATTTAGCTATAGCAATTTGTGGAAGTATTTTCATCTTCCACTCCTTTTGATCGCTCTCTTTCTTCCTCTTTACTAAACGCTGATGCATACAGTAAGCATTGAGGGATGAGGAACCTGCACTAAATGCATGAACTCCCCACTTATTGCTGTATAAATACCAGTATTATGATGAAACATACCAAATAATTGTTGGTTAAATGGATAATTGTGAGACTTCAGCAGTGGGCCACATCATGTATTTAGCTAAATGCTGGTGTTTTAGAATAAGTGATAAGAAAAATAAATAAGTATGTGTACAGATAAGGTACAATAACTTTCACATTACAGTGTTCACTATTTCAATGTGTAATGTAATGCATTCCCATATTCGATGCTGGATCCTTTTGAAAATAACTGTACAATATGACTGGTAAGGTGTCATCATGGATGATGAAAATAATTCCAAAATAGGACTCTATTGAAAGCTTAACATGTGTTACTACATAATCCCTTACTGATGAGGTTGTAATGAGAAGCAGTCAAAGATTTCAGGAAGTCCAAGCAGAGCAAAAGATACATTAATAACCCAGGAAGTTTAAGATAACTATAATACTCTGTGGAGTTTGTCTTTGGATATAAATAAGGAGCAAATGCAAGACACAATCAACAGACAAAATAGAACTTTCATCAGACTTGATAGAACCAGCAAGTGTAATACACTTGTACCTGCCAGGACCCTCTGACCTTCTAACCTAGTGATGACACTCACTAGGACAATTACTGCAAGGTGCGATGTCCTCATGTCCTTAAAATGTATCATTAGTCTTGAACAAACAGACACTAGTGTCATTTTAATATTATTTTCTTTGCTTATTTCTATAACGACCTCACTTCTTACTTTAAATTTTGATGATGTCAATGATGATGAAAAATTAATAAAATAATCATCTATTATTATTAGCTAATTGCCGCAGGTTTACCAGTCTCCAGAAGCTTTTGTATACTGATCATAGTGTGGCAGTAACTATTAGGCAACTGTCCTCCCATTTACCTTAGTTGGCATGGCATGTCTAAGGAGTTACACAGGCAATTAAAACACCCACTATTAAATAAATTGAAACATACTTTATCATAATAACACTATTGCAGCATGACACAGGTACATTGTACATAATATATTCGATTAATGACAGAATCTGATGAAAAAAGATTATACATAGATATTACAAATACTACAAAATAATGTTTTATACGATTATATCTAGACAAAAATATTAAGTTACTCTTAACTTTTTCTGATAAATGAATAAAAAATCATGATTAAAAGCCATTTCTCAAATTGCTAGTAGGACATCTTTTCCTTTTGCTTTTTTTAATCCAGCAAATAAAGCTACGTCCTTCTGATCTCTATTCCCATATTCAAACATTCTCAGCATGGCTAATACAAAATTTTAATTTACAATTATGGCAGTCTACCTTGTACAATTAGAATGTCAAATTTCAAACTTGGTTAGAAAGTTCATTAAAAATTCACATTATAATAAACAAACAAAAACAACAACAACAAAAAAACAGGTGAGATGAATTTCATGGAAACATGTTGCAATACTTTCACATGGGATGAATAAATATATACCAACATAAACAAACACACACACATGATACACTCCATTGCAGCCAACTTCAAATAAGTAATATTTTTTGCACGTCAAAAGTCAGTAGAAAAATCACAGGAATGATCGGACCTCACTCTCTTGAGGTCATTAGCGATGACGTCAAATGAAGGTCTCTCCTCCGGATCCTTGTGCCAACACACACTAGCCAGAGTATCGTAGCCAGACGGCACATCGGAAGGGAAGCTAGGTCTCTTCCCCATCATCAGCTGAACGCCCATTGCTATTGGATTGTCCAGTAGGTTAGCAAACGCTTTCTCTCCAGTCCAGCATTCATACATAACAATTCCTATACACATAGTACACAAATGTTATAACCTATGCACAACATACCTAGTTACTAACATAGCTGATAAATTTAAACAAGACAAATAGAACAGCGCAAGAAACAAGTGCTTGTTGGTCGAATGCTTACACGTACCGAAAGAGTATGTGTCAGTCGCCACAGTGAAATCTTGTTTACCGAGGGTTTCTGGAGCCATGTAAGACTGGTGGTTGAAACTGGGACGTTCATAGTAGCCACTCTTCAGCTTGGTTTCATGCAATCCCTGGGAAGGAGGAAAAGAAGAAAAAGAGAATGAGAGAAGCCTATAAAATTATCTTTATCTAGAATTTTTTTTAGTGCAACTCACAAAATCATTCAACTTGGCATTGAAGTGTTTTCCGATTAGAATATTTGAAGGGTTGAGAAAACGATGAAGTAATTGATGGGAATGAATGAATTGCACGCCACAACTGACATCCATTACCTAACCAAACATGAATAACAAACATGAAACTGTTCATAAAGTACTACTTATGGCACTTTATACATTGACTAGTCAACTTACAATTCCCATTCTGATGTCAGGACTTAATTCCATTTTCTTCTCATGCAGAACGGAATGGAGACTTCCATTAGCCATATACTCATTGACGATAGAGCAGGTCTCATTGACCGAGTCGAAACAACCACTCAGGAACTGTACAACCCAAGGGCAATGCAGACAGCTGCAAGACGTGACAGATCACATTAAATTAAAATATCTGTGACAATTTATTGACCACACCCACTGACCTGAGAAAGTTGACTTCTTTAATGAAGCTGAGGTAATTGTCAATTTTCCAACTGGTCACACTTCTCACTGTGCGAACAGCGACATCGATGTGGCGAAACGTACCTCGACTGACATCAAAGAAGCGAGAAGATGGTTCAGTACTCCTGTTCAGAGGTTCATCAATCAACTGCAAAAATTGCAATAAAATACATATTTAAAACCAACTCCTCATAAGCCATAAATATTCATATCAGTAAATAATTCAAATATATAGTAATATGACTAGAGCACGAGAAAGCAACTAAATAAAAAACAAGATATCTCTGGAATTTGCATTTAATGTCTATGTACAATTCACCAGAAGAATTCGCTAGTCTCAGAGTTGACAATAGGCAGAGGTGCCTCGTTTCAATGGCATCACTCATGTTAGTGTACCTTTAAGGTATCCCACACTCGTGGGAAATCATTAAGTTTTTACGATTTTGTTTGTTTGTTTTTGGAAGAAAAATCTATCTTCTTCTGACATTCGCGCATGCCACGTTGTGCCCGATTTTCCTGTGCACGGTTAAATATATTATATCCCATGACTGAATGATGATAACCATGACGACAATGACACAAACAACAACTATAAAATAATATATACAACAACAACAATAGCACATGTCCGTACTTACCTCATAATCTGATTTGCTGACCATCCACCATTGTATCTTGGTGTGGTTGATGGGTTGGAACAGAGGGTTGCCATGTAGCCCAACACCTGCCATAACATACTTGAAACTTTCCTCTTCTGACACCTCACTTCCACTGGATTCCAGAGAGTTGGAGTGATTGTCTGCTAGTGTTTGATACTCCTGTCTCTTCTCGTTGCACCGGCTGCAGTCTATATTACTAGACACCTCACTCCTGACGCTGCTTGCGCCACTCCCCTCAGTGCCCTCACACACCGGGTGATCGCGATCTTCTGCCGTCAACGAACAGATACCCGATTCCATCGATCCCGTGGATGTAGTATTGTGAGCCTCTTCAAGGGGCGTGCCACTGCTGCTGCTGTTAGGATGCCCACTTTGGCCTTCGTCAGTGGATGGGTTATGCAGCACATTGTGGCAAATGGCATGCATAGAGATGGTCACTGCATGATGAAGATGGCGTGACACCGTCTGGGATTCCTTGCGCACCATTTCTTTGCCAAGCAGCTCGATCTGGTCGTGAAGCTCATCATTGTGCTTGGTAGCTGATTTCAAAGCTTCTTTGGCTTCTGCATACGCTGTCTTCAGATTAGACAACTCAGACTGCAACCTCTTGTACCTGCAGAACAAAATAGTAACCATTAAGAGAGGAAGGAACAAAAAAGGTCGCATGTTTAACAATTAACAACAACAAAAAATAAATAAATAAATAAATAAATAAAAATTAAAAAAATATGCACATTTTGCAGATCCAGGAGTGCTAATGAGAAGAATGCAAGAAAAACACAAACAAACAAAAAACAACAACACACACACACACACACCTCTCCACTGACAGCTCACTGGCCTCCTCCTCATCCTCCTCCTCTACCTCACAACTTTTCTCTTCCTCCTCTGTCTCTTCCAGACTCTCGTCTTGGTGGCTCTCTTGGCTCCTCATGGACTGCTGGTTGACGAAACTCCTCCCCCACTGCAGGTCCGAAGTGGACAAGCAATATTCACCATCTTCTCCAATCGACTCAGAATCCCCCCCCAGACTGCAGCCTCCTTCTTGATCGGGTGCAGCCGTGGATTCATTGCAAGGTTCAAAATCGTTGCAGTCGGAGAACACCGCACAATCCTTGAACGCATTGGAAGTGGGCATGGCCGTATTGGGCCTGGAGGCGTTCTTGTCTCTGGGAGCTCTTAGTTCGGACGTTAGCTCATCTCTTGCACGAATAATCACTACAGCAAGTAAAAAAGGAGGTAAAATGGATAACATTAATAAATAATAATAAAAATAATAAAATAAATAAAAAATAAATAATATTAAATAAATAAACATAAAATAATAATCATAATCACTGTTATTGTAAAGCACTGTAGGAGTGCATTTGATTGAGGTATTGCATCCCACTCCTACACATTCTCCATACACGACTGATACACTGATATAGCCACTGTTATAACCTAACCCAACCTCTATCCTGACAAAGCTCAGCTACTCGGTGTAAACAGGTAATTACATCTCATACACACACACATACACATGCAGACACACACAAACACACACTCATGCAGACACACCTACACACCTTTGAGTGCCTCTCGTAAATGAGGACTGGGTATAATATCCAGCACAGTGTTGCCGTCAGCATCCATCACATTCATATCTGCCCCAAACTCAATCAGCAGCTTCAGCATCATCTTATTCCTCCTGCACACGCACACAAACATACATTGATATTCTTCGCACAAATAATTACCATATAATTTAATAGTAGCTATGACTATGTGCAGAGTCTGATTCCCTTCTCACAAATCAGAAATAAATACAATAACATAAATGAAGACACATATAATTGGACATAAGGTAGGGAGTGTATGTATGTATGTATGTATGTATGTATGTTTGCATGTATGAATGTGTATGTATGTACATAGTAATTTTGACACTTGCTCTAATTTTTAACCACAATTTTCTAATATTAATTTATAACTTTCTAAAATGTCAGATCACATGAAACTTACTTCTGAGTGGCTATATGAGCAGGTGTGAGGTTTTTCTCGAAGCTGGGGATCTTCGGATCAGCTCCTCCCATCAGCAACACCTCCGCCATGTCCCAGTTCAGATTTTCTGTGGCCTGGTAAAGGGACGTCTTCCCCTGGGGGTCTTGAATGTCAAGCTGAGCTCCTTTCAGCAACAGGTACTTGGCAGCAGGAACACACCCATGTCTGACAGCGTGCATGAGAGGAGTGTGTCCGGATGAGTCCTTCCTGTTCAAATCATTAGAATACTGCACAATGTGGAACAGAATCTACACACACACACACAAAGAAACAACAACAACAACAACAACAAAAAAATAATAATAATAATAAAAAAAGAAAGAAAAAAGGCAATTAAATGAAGACTTCCGATCACTACATACTAGGCACATTTGTATTTCAACAATTGAGTTATTCTCAATCGAATACGCTACAGACAGAAAAGCATTTCTCTGTATTGCTGACAGCCAATAAGCTAAATTAAACAAAGCAGCTGCTGATATTTGGTTTTCATGACAAAGTTTTATTGAGAGGTCCAGCATAGCTACATAAGGTGAAAGATAAATGTACACATACTGTGGATATATTTATCACATCATTAAACGCACACACATATTGAGCATAAAAACGTTTAAATTTAGGAGGGAAACACAGAGGGAGGGAGAGAGAACATAGCTTTGTCTGATCTGAACTCTCTCTCACCTCTATGCTCTGGATGTTGTGGCAGGCTAGGTGCAAGGGAGTTTCCCCACGATGGTTGGTAATATCTACATCAGCCTTGAATTTTAATAGCATACGAACTCGTCGAGTCAGACAGTTCCTGAAAAACAAAACAAAAAAACAACAACAACACGAATTACACAAAGTGCAAGGCATATAAGTGTGGCCACCAACTCCTACAAAATTTTAATGACTACACCTTACCTGGTAGCCAGCATGAGAGGTGTGTCCCCTAGCCGATTCTGAGCATTGAGGTCGACCTGCATGGTGATGAGGAATCGAAGGGTGTCAGTGTGACTGCCATGGGGAAACTCCTTCATGGTGGCAAAATGGGCGACCGTGTCACTGTCCTTGTCCACTGCCTTCAGGTTTGCCCCGTGATGACTCAAGAACACAACCACAGAAATCTGAGGAGAAAGAGAGAGTGTAAAAAGGGCTGTCATTAAAGGAAAACATCTTTGTAACAATGGACACATATTACATGTGTGTGACACAAAGTGTGGGGGAAATGCACTTAGTAAACTTGCTCACTTAGAATCTTTAGCTCATATGGGATATTAAGGGTGGCCGCACACCGCCCACGCAATTTTTTTGTTCATGGTTGATATGCACGATTACTACTATTGTATACTTACAGGGGCTTCTCCACTACTACACAAGGACAAAGTACCTGCCGAAGGAGCTGCTCACTAATTTTAGAGCGAATCTGGAAGAAATATCAGGAAATATAGGGGCCTGGTTATAAAACTTTGTAGCAGTTTTTTGGAGCGGTGCGGTAAGTTGGAGCTCCGCAATTTGGTGCACTACTAGCCGAGCCGATACTCTACTGCAAGACGAGTTCTTATCCATTTTAATATTACTTTATGATTTATTCGCAATTTTTTCTATTCATAAGATATTGAAAAATTCTCGTTGTGGTGCAGTTCATTTTTTTTTGGTTTACCCGTGTGTAAAATTTTTATGTCGTTCTCATTATTAGATTCCAAGAAAAACTGACCCAAAAATTGGAACTTTAATTCCACTTGCAATTCTTAAGAAATAGCCCCACCCCCATATCTCGTACTACGAGTACGCGAGCAATTTTTTCCAATTAGTTTGTATTGGTTCTAAAAAGAGCCCGCCTATATCAAGAGTAAACAAACATCAATACAACAATAACAAGAGAGTCAGAAGAAAGAGCAGTTTATTGGAGATAGCCAGAGGTGAAGGTATTAGATCTGCGCAGCTTGGGAAGTCTTCGCTCCGCAGAAATCGAGCCTGGTGGATCCATCCACTTGAGTTCAGGTGCGCAGAATCCGGAGAACGGCTACTGGAGGAGAGGAAGCCTGGTGCACTTTGCCGCGTGAGCTCGGACGACGTATGGAGAGTTGCTATAAACGAATATGAGACAACAAGAAGCTAAACTAAAACACCACAACTTCGCACAGTATACTTCTGCTACTACTGCGCGATTGTTTCTGCTCGCGTATTATCGAATGGTGGGGTATTGGCGGGGAATAAATTAATGTCCGGATCTACAGGCGGTGCGCGTTGCTATGTGCGGCCACCCTTAAGAAACATTAAAACGTTTTTTAACAACTTGTGATAAGCTCATATGGGATATTAAGAAACATTAAAAAGTTTCTTTTTAACAACTTGTGATAAGCTCATATGGGATATTAAGAAACATTAAAACGTTTCTTTTTAACAACTTGTGATAAGCTCATATGGGATATTAAGAAATATTAAAAAAAAAATTCTCTTTTTTTAAACAATGACTTGTGTTAAGCTAGAAGCACACTCTCCACACTTAACTACAGTATTCCTGTCTCATACTAGTCACCTTTCCCTTCCTTAGTTACCAATTACCAACTCCCTTGTTGTCCAATTAGTCAAAGCATTTTTCGAATGCCACTCCCACCTTACTACCAAATACCTAACACACATGCACGCTGGAAAACTAGACCCATATCGTTTCATTCACAAATTTACTTCTATAAACCGTAAAAACCATTAATCAAACCACACCCTTCTCACCTGCCCATAGTAAACGGCTCTGTGGATGAGAGAAGTCTCCGTCTGCTTGCATCGGAAGTTCACATCCACGCCAGACTTGATGAGGTTGCAGAGGGCACTGATGTTACCATGGCAACACGCGTCCATGGCTTTCCTCTCGGCGGTCATGGCGGGAGAAGCCGCCAGAGTCCTGGGACACACGTCCGGGCTGCAGCGATTCACGACCTCTGCACACACGAGCAACAATGCAAACAGTTGAGAGGTCAAGAGAAAGAGAGAGTGAGGTTGAGCAAACAGAGCTAATACATTATCGTCGTATGATCTCGGAAACTATTCGAAAATGGGTGTGAAGAATTCCATCAATTGCTGCTAGTTGTGGACTGAGTGGAATGAAAACTGGTATTTCAGTAGGGAAAACTAAAAGCTATATATATTATATATATAATATAATATGCTATATTATATTCAGAAAGTGACTCCAATGTATGATTATTATAAGTATAGGATCAATAATAATAATAAATGTTATTATATTATTACAGAATGGGCATTTTATATTTAGTTGACAACATTATGATTCTGGGATTATGTGGGGTGGGAAGAACATCAAGAAGTGGGTGGAGCCCACATACACTTCCTTTAAGCCCAGGTGGTTTAGAAGACACACACACACACACACACACACACACACACACACACACACACACACACACACACACACAGAGAGAGAGAAGTCCTATTAACTAACACACAACTAGACAACTGTCACAAACTGAAACCAGTTGTAAACCAGTAGCACTGTCAGCACACACAGAGACATGCCAAATCAGCACACCATCCCACGAGGTCAGAGATCATGCACAATAAGATCCTGAGACAGTACAGACTTACTCAAGTCACAGTTAGCAGCTGCTAACACTATTACTGGTTGCCATGACAGGCACATGGAAGTACTGACACTGCTATACAACACAGCAAAAAAAAAAAAAAAAAAAGCTAGCGCCTTGAGATCCAATGAAGTGACTCACTCGTACACTGCCTGAGCTGATGATGAGGTTATATTACTCATCCTGACCATCCAGCTCTTCAAACTGCAGCATAAGAAATCCCAAAGTTTTAACACGTGCATGGCTGCTTGTGAAGCAAGAGTCTCCATCCGAGCTAGTTAGTTGTTCTGCCGCCTGGTGAATGGTGTTACATGTTACTTAAGTAATTGGAGTTAGTTTTACTTAGAACTGAGCATGCCCACTAGACCATTACCATAGGTTGTACAACCAGAGTAAGATTATTGCAAGCTGTATACAACACAGCAAATATATATAATATATACACTGCTGTTAGTATGTTTTTAATCAGCTCGTTCTCATTCTTAAATATATAGTATTGTGTTCCAGAGTAAACTGTGATATCATTCATGGACAAATAAAGTGAAATGTGACATTTCACAATATACACCAACACATGTGAGCCTTATGACCACAGACGATGCCTAAACAATGCATAGGGTGACAATATTCATAGCTAGAATCAAGGATATTCATGAATGGAATATTTTATGTGTAATATGAATGATACATGTCACACACACACACACACACACTGATCAATGCATATGTAACAACACACACAACTAACAAATACAATGTACCTAGTCACAGGGAAAATCTGTACACACATGTACACAATGTAAATTCTCTTGCAACCACTAGTGGTTATGTGCACTTGGTAGAGCCAGGATACCTGTGCACTAAGCAGGCACTGTGAGCCATGCAAGCAAAGCTCCTGGAGCCGGGCTAGGAACTCGCAGGAGAACAGACCTTTCCTCACAGCAAGTGGTGTGGGCACCCAAAGTCCTACCCAATCACAGCTGGGTGGACTGGTGAGAGGCAGATGGAAAATTGCCTGAGTTTGGGCTTGAACTCTGGGGGGGGGGGGCGGGGGCGGCGGGCGCGGGGGGGGGGGGCGTCGGGGGGGGGGGGGGGGGGGGGGGGGGGGAACCTTAGACCCAGGAGCCAAGGACACAACCACTACACCACACACACACACACACATTCTTTCTCAATATCTTTAAAAATAAAAGCTGCCTACCCACCATTCTCTCTCTTTTTCTGGCATGCCTTCCTCTCTTGTGGTTCCCAGTCTGCCATTTCCTCCTTCCTCCTACAGTTCCTAGAAAGTTATAGCTTCAGACAATACAAACAAAGTCTATTATGTCACCAGTTGACCACATACACACAATCATGGAGGATATCAAGAAGCCAGATCATCACAAAGGATGCCAGACTTACACAACAACAACTCTCAACACCTTCTTTTATAGTTAAATGAGTCTGGAGTAGCTGGGTGGATGGGTGGGTGAGAGTGTGGGGAGTTGGAGAAGAGGGGAGAAGCAGGGAAATGATAACCGACTGAATAAATACAACAAGATGCTTCCCATGTTAAGTCCATGTAGAGGTGTATCTACAAGATGATGTGTACCATACTCCAGTATAAAACTAACAGAATTCCTCATTTTTAAGCTGATTGGAACTGGGCAGCTGTATTGACCAGTGCTTTCCCATGTTAGCGATGCAAGCTGGCATAATTGTCAGTCCTTAAAAGCAATAATGGCCACTCACTCCTCCTTCCACTGCGTCCTGGTAAAAATGCACTGCCCAACCAAACACACATATGTACTAGTTATTTCACAGTTAAGTACTTAGTATGCAAACAAAAGGCCACGCCATGCCACTCACCAGGAAACATCTGTGATGATCACCAGTTGCCTTAAACTCACAAAGTATACACCTCAGCAAAAAAAAAAAGTATTGGGTTTAAGGGCTTGCCCATTGTCATCTATTCCTCTGGTCCTTTCGGATCCAAATCTGGTCATTTATAAACCATCTATTTAACCAAAGCCAGAAACCAAGAAACCAGCCACAACTTCTCTGCTATCTTCAGATTCAGCAGCCACAGATCGCTACAAAACATGGCCTTAAACATTCCACAATATTCCCAGGTGGGACCACAATACCCGTCCCATGCCTTAGCTACTAGTAGCCTGCACAAACTCAACTACTCAAACACCACTGCCTCAGATTCGCCATCTTTATTCGTTAGTAAATATTTGGTGTCCAGTAATTGCATTCCAGCCTGAGAATGATGGGAAGTGCCCACATGCACAAACTGGTTCCATGCACTTCCTGAGTCAGTGGCTTTGTAGTCACAGACAATCCTTATAAACATGAGAGCTGAGACCCTCTCCCTGATGCCATTTCCTCCCTCATATTCATCTTCATTAGGATAAGAACCACTAATGCAGTGTCGTCTACTTCACTGTTGGGTTATGTTAGTTTGATGGCTTATTAGTCTGGTTGCTATGGTATGATAGAGTGGCACTTCATAGAAGTTACATATGATATAACTTCCTTGCTTAACCTAATAAGACTCCTAAGAACATCCATCAGTATCAGATATTATAAATATATATTTGTACTATGGTACAATCAAACCGTCCTATCAAATTGCTCAATTCATAGTGAATACATGTATACCCACCTCAATTTAACTGTCCAATCAAAAATTAGTTTTAATGTGTCTCCTATAGCATAGAGCTGTGGTACAAATTGGTTACACCACTCTGGTAGGCCAATACAATATTTATGCTATCCTTGGGCCTTCTGCCCTCAGTTGTGAAAATCCTGTACTAACCTATACGTCGTTGCATAACTATAATTTGCATAGCACGATTCTCAGTAAGACAGGAACGTACAAGATGGAGATATTAACAGCTAATTCTATTTCAATTCAGACCATGTGCCCATCCAAGGGAGAATACAGTATGGTTCAGGCAATTAGTGGTGCCAACGGTGCAGCTTTCACTCACCTTTCATCTTGAGCTGTAGTTTCTCCGACACCATCGACAGAGGGGTCCTCCCGTTGATATCAGCAATAGTCACATCTGCTCCGTTCTCTATCAGGAAGACTGCTAGACTTTCCATCTCCTTGAAGGCAGCCCAATGCAGCGCTGTGATGCCCTGCCCACCACCGGGGGCGTTGATGTCACTCCCACGCCGCACCAGAGCTCGGACAACCTCCATCTGCCCCATCTTAGCCGCCTGGAACAGAGGAGCAATTCCTACAAAAAAAATAATAATAATAAAAAATAAATATATAAATCAATAAATCAATAATAATAATAATAATAATAATGTCAGGAGGTGTCCAACATTCCAATGTTTCCAACATTACAATTATATTATGTTACGTGATTGAAACAGTACAAGATAACTCAAAATTCTCGTGGTGGCCCCTGTCATTATCCAGACAAATCACTTGGATTTTTACATGTGTCTCTCATGGAGCAGATAACATGTGTAGCTGTGAGTACTTGTTTTCCTGCGTTCTTGTTGATGCAACTACCCCTACTGTTTCCAAAAGTGCAAAAAAGGAAGAAAATGTTTTTATAAACTATAGCTTAAAATGCTTAGCTTCCTTAAAGTATTAATTTGGATGAAAAATAGCACATAATTAGGCATTTCTCAAATATTAAAATGGATAACTCTTTTGAGCAAATAAATTCCAAATAACTTACTTCCTTACTACTGTCATCTGAACAGCTCTATTTTGAGAAAAGAAAAGTTCAAGTCCATGCTAATATTTTTCTTCTCCCCTCTTTCAAACGTATGCCTCGTTCTCCCTAGTGTGACAGTGAGAGGCGGAAGCTGACGCATCAAACTTGCATAGGTGGACAAAGTGCACAGACCTAATAGGGATGCTGTTGAATAGGCAGGTTTCAAACAGCGGTAGGAGCGTCCTGGGATCCTCCCCCCCCCCCCCCCCCCCCCCCCCCCCCCCCCCCCCCCCCCCCCCCCACCCCCCTCCCCCCACCCCCCCCCACCCCCACCCAACCACCCCCCACCCACACACCCCTG
>WLWI01001185.1_pt1 | contig 22780 bp, 6 predicted proteins | sample 6701501 | NCBI WGS metagenome assembly WLWI01 (sample SAMN12718690, study PRJNA515312) | sponge metagenome | isolation source: marine sponge | host: Mycale hentscheli | place: New Zealand: South Island, Marlborough, Capsize Point | collected 2014-11-01 | reverse complement strand
CCAGAGGATGAGACATTGAAACTGTGTAGGAAACACTACTGCTAATGCTTTCTTCCGTATTAGGAAATATGAACACTACATTTCCATTAGAAAATATGGTCAAGGTTGTAGGCAAGGAATCTGTGACATAAACAATCATAAAATTATTATAATGTAACTCTCCTGTCCAATTACATTGTTATGCTTAAGAACTCAGAAATTAGCTTGTTAATAGCTGATTTCAGCAACTGCTATATTATATTGGGTACTAGGACCAATAATCTACAACTGACTTTGTTCCTTAATGTGAACTATTTTTTAACTCCAGTTGTTCAAACTTGTTTGAATAGTTTTTAGTCTGTCTGCACTTTATCGACAATGCCAACACAATGGCTAAGAATGTACTAGTCCAGTAGCTATCAATATTTATTTTATTTAATGAGAATCGCACCACAATATCATTCGTTGAACCACTCGGTGCTCAACAAAAAGAATTCCTTTCTTGGGCGTTACCCGCTACTAGAAATACAGTTCTAAAAAATACGAGTTCTGTGGACTATTCTTCTAGTGCCGACATCATTCAATACAAAAGTTGATTCGTCCATTTAGTTCGTATCAAGTTTCCAGTGTTTCTAGTGTACACAATCTACAATCTAACTATAAACTTACGATGTTATTGTTTATCAAAATATTTCTCAAATAAACTCACTTCTATGTGCGATAGAAATTGTTAGAGTTTGTCCATTACAATCCAGAGTGACTCCATTAAGCCTCTCAGGATCTGGGACAGTAGCTATCACATTGATATAAGAAGGACCGACATCAGTTGCATTGAAGGTTACTGTAACTCCTTTAATAGTTTCAGTCCTAATTCCTGGACCATTAATAGAGGAAAGAAGTGTAAAAGGTACTACATCATTTGTAGCAACAGCCCAGATCCATTCTAATCTCCCACTGCTGACACTGCATCTGTACACTGCACTGTCTCCAGGACACTCTGGACTTCTTTGTAGCACCAGTTGTCCTTTATGTTAAATTAAAGTTTCATTTACTCTAGATATAAATATTCATTAAGTCAGTGTTACCTGTGACTACAATGAATAAGGAACAACTAGTATATACTGCCAATGATATAGTAATCATGATTGTAACTTTGTAAGCTCAAGAACTTTCCTGTTTGACTTGATTCAGGTTATCCCTTTATATGACAGGAAGTTGACTTTGTAACAGGAAATATCAACCAAGACTTAACAGGTCTATTGAACCACACCTACCTCAACACAACACACTCACATATACACGCATGCTCACACATATGCATACTCACACACAGTTACATTAATACTCGTGTCAATATAGATTCTCCCAATCATATACTCTCATGCACAACCAATATACACATGAACATATTTTTAAGTACATCATAATTAAATCTTACTATGCTAACCTTTTTATCAGATTTAGCTATCTAATAAACTAACAACTATTATTAGTATTTTTCGAGTACTTTACTTTCATTTTAATCAAAGTAATATTAATTCTAATGTCATACACAAAAAATGTAAAATCTTCTTAAATATTAATAATATACTCTCATTTGTATTTAAAATTAATTACTTCTGTATTCTAATTTTTTTTAAATTTTAATTCACAGTTGTATGCATTATAAAGCTAGCTATATAAACAGAGTGTATTGATGGTTAATTTTTTCATTTATTACTTAATAAATATTTTTAAAAAAGAAGCAAAGTTATGCAATCTTCACTACATCATATGAAACATTATGTGACAATTCTACATGTTTATCTATATCTTCATACAGAGGTCCCTTGTTCAAATTCATGACATTGTTGGAGTCAGAACTTGTTTTACATTTTTTTTATCCTTATATCTGGTGTATTTGACTCCACAAACAAGTCCCATGATATTGCCCAGAATAAGTGCTACAACAAAACTTCCAAATGCAGTTCCAATAAATTCACCATAACTTGCATATCTTTGTGAAGATGAAGTCTAGAAAAATATTAACAATTTCATATTATAATAATTATATTATAATATTACCATTTCAATTTACTTCATGAAATACACAGAGGCCATGAAAATAGTTCTATATAAGAGATAAGTTTCAAATAAGGTTACTTACATCATTGCAGGTAGTAACAGCACACTTCTCTTTGTCTGCATAATTAGAACAAAGTGTTATACAGTATTTACTTTGACATTTACATGTTACAATGTGTTTAAGCCTACTAATAATGAGTTGACTTATTTAACTTGTGTAGTATTAAAAAAACAAATTATGACAGAAGAATATCATAACTACCCTGTTACAGTACTTTGTCAAACAAATTATGAAATAATAGTGCTTACCAATGAAACATTATATTATTATTTGTGCACAATTTTTTTAGTCCTTTACAATGCCCAGATTTATAAGATTGTTGAAAGTAAAGACTGTATGAAATAATATGATACATTTCTTATGTCTTACCTGTATTAGTATTAGGACTAGTTTGATCTGTTAATTCTGGACTAGTTTGAGCTGTCAATTCTGTACTAGTTACATCCAATGTTGGGTGAGTTGTTTCTGGACAAGCAATATCTTCACTCCAGCTACCATCAATGCAACTGACTGAGATATATGGAACGCTGCATCTTTGAGATATTATCCATGAGCCATTTAATAGCAGAGTGTAATTTCTATTTTCACTACTGTCTTCATTTAGTATGCAAGTATCTAAATATCACATAAATAAAACTTTTCAACAATTTGGTAATTAACTAAATCATTATCTTATACCTATAATAAAGGTTGCATTATTCTGGCAATGGAAAATGTAATAGTTTCAGTTGTGTTTATTTTTATTGGTTGAGTAAATGTCATGACACTGCCTCCTGCTAACTGATAGTTGATACCACTGATGGTATCAGCTACATTTGGTGATTTCTCCTCTATCTTTTGAAATGCTTAAAATGGTAGGTATTACCGTATACACGTACTTAAAAAAAAAACACTCGACTTATTTTTAGTAGCTTGAGTGTTAAGATAAAATAAATCATTTAACAGTAGTGTAGTTTTTAGGCTCCCTCACCATTTGTGCTCAAGCACATCACTAGTAATTAACACCGTGATATCGTAAACTTGTTCATATAGTGGAGCCTTGCTGGAGCTTCGCTGAGGTGAAATACAGCAGTAGGATCAGTAGCCTAAGGTGTCTTCGTTATGGTTGAGGGGGACATTATTCACTGACAGTGGTACAGCTCGTGAATACTGTCCAAGGTGGGGGAACTATATTCACAACGCACGCCAGTATCCGACAACAGGATGGGGGGGGGGGGGATTCTAAACTCGACACCGTGATACTGCAGCAACTCTCCAGTTTTTTATCCTCAGAATCTGAAGGGTAATCATGATTTGTAAATAATGAATGTTTATCATTACTGTGGCTACAGTAACAGCTGGTAGGAATTAAGATTTCAAGCACAGATCCCGACTTCCATTATTCATGAACCTCTGAAAAGCAAAACACCTAGGAAACGCCCCTTTTTAGTTCGAGTTATTGATTTTGACAGTTTACTATTAAGCCTTCTATAATGGTGAGTTTCTTATAAGTAAACAAAACTTCAGTTTACATGTAATATTGGATAGACAACAAGCATGTTTCCAAGCAAGTACTAGGTATTTCTCCCATATTTTTAAGAAGTTAGACATTTTTAGAAGTAATAGATATGTATTTAGTTAAAAATAAGTATAACTTAAATAATAGTGTAGCATTATACTACTGCCCAAAACAATCAGTTCGCTATATATAATGCATTCACTAGAGTTGCTATAAAACACAATAGCATTAGTCACCCTGATTTCATGACTTGTCCTCTCAATATGCTAAGCACTTTACATGGTAGCCCAATACATTTTGTGTCCTTATGTCTCTAGGATAATGTGTCTATAGAAATTTGTGACTTTGTAAAGCTAAAACACTTTTTCACAACTTGATAACTATGTGAGCGGGTATGGGGAAAGGAACCTTACGGCGCAAAAATTGAAATTGAGATATAGGCTCCAGAAGTAAGTCTTTCTTTCTCCTATTTCTGTTTTTTGCAGAATTAGTCTTAGTGACCCTTACTCTATGTCTAAATTTGAAATGTCAAAACAACTTAAAAAACCCCAAGCGTGCGTGGAAAGACAAGCTACTCTTTTCTCTCTCTCGTTTTCGAAATACAATAAGAAGCAGCTAAAAAATGGCATAGCTTTGAGACTATTGCATGCACTCTACAGCTTACCTCTGGCTAAATGTTTACCGCTACAGCGAATAGAGTAGCCAAGAATTCCGACAAGACAGGCCGTGAGACGCTTTGAAAGCAAAAAAGAACTCTACGCGAACTTCGTTAGTCGTTAAAAAGCGGCTGTACGATTTAATTGCGTATGCGGAGTACGCCGTTAAGTATACGGAAACGTTAATTATACCAGAAGTGGAAATTCAATTTATGTTTTTTCGATTTCTAGTTCAATTGCTTTGCTGAATACGGCCCAGTTCAAATGCCAGTTTCTCTGTACTTCGAAGGTAAAGTTGAGATTAATTGTAGCTTTTTATTAGCATAAAAAACTCAATTTTTTTGGTTGGATAAGTGCAAAAAAATTTTTTTTGAAGGGTGCTGCCTTGTGCCGGTTTCCTGTAGACCGTCACATATGTAGAGTGAATGAACACCTGAAATATCACCAGTATTTCACTGGTCATGTACCTAAAAATAATATTGTAAATATATCTAGTGTGGTATAATTATATCTATATATATATATATTATGTAATAATACCAATTTTTTCTCTATTTAACAGCCAATATTGTTAATTATAACTTAACAATATTGGCTGTTAAAAAGAGAAAAATGTGCTATTATTACAATTATTTCAGTTGAGAATGACTGAATCATATAGACAGGCTATAGGAAAACAGACCACTTCACTCAAAAATTGAAAAATGAGTTATTATTATTTTTGAAAAGTACAAAAAATTTCCATTTAAATGGTCCTTAAATCATATTCTAAATCGCTTCCTAGGGCGAGTTATGTACCCAGAAGAGGATAGCCCAGTTAGCGTTATTGGAGAAAACGGCACTTTAAATTTTTGAGGTAAGTTTCCGTATTCTAAAGTTATCTCCGCATCACTTAGTAGTTTCGCGCGAACTGCCATGTGGTGCCCAAGGGCGTGGTATCTTAGCTGCTTCATTAATTGCCAAGTAACTGGGAACTACCCTCACGGGTAAGGGAAATACCCGCGCGTACGCGTTAACTTTCCCGTAACAATTGAAAAGTTACGCCGTAAACTGAGAGATACTAAAAAAGTTTGTGAACTTCAGCAGTGGGCAGGCTTTGAAGATAACTGTATTGGGAGCTGAAACTTGGTACAAGCGTAAGTTAAGATCTATAAAAAATACTGATACAAAAAAAAAAAAGAAAAACACAAAACTTGACTTGAACCGCTTTATGGGTCTGTATCTTGAAATGATTTTGTGCTTGAAGTGGTCTGTTTTCCTACAGCCTGTAAATTATATTATATATATATATATATATACTTACTCCACCCTAGATATCTTCACAATGATATTTTTAGGTACGTGACCTGTGAGATATCTCAAGATTGCCTGGGCCTGGGTACAAGTTTTCTTGTTTTTACAGCTACTTTTACTCTATTGGAGCCTACCCAGCCAGGTTAGAGCAGCTGCTATAATATCAGCTGGGGTTGTGGGGAGCCCCTAGTGTGTTTTCCCAACTTTACACCATGAGTTACCAAAAAACTACTTCAGCAAAGATATCTAGTGTGGAATAAACCACTTATTACACTCTCAGAGTGATATGGCTAGATATTTCACTCTCAGACTTTATTTTCACTCGCCTTTGGCTCGTGAACATAAATTAGCCTGCTCATAAAGAGCAGGCTAATAAGTACGATATTATATATATTTAATACTTATTGCATGAGTCAGAGTGTGATATGGAGATATTTCATGAGCAGGCTAATCTATTTTCATGAGCCAGAAGCCAGTCAAAATATAGCCTGAGAGTGAAATATCTAGCCATATCACTCTGATGAGTGTAATAAGTGGTTTATTCTACACTAGATATATTTATTACTGAAGTTAGTACTAGAAGAAGGGTACCTCACAGCTAAAGTTGGTTGTAGGGCTACCCACACCCCAGCCTACATTTTAGCAGCTGCTCTAACCCTGTTGAGCTGGGTACACCAGAGGAAGGTAGCTGTAAAAACTGAGAAAATTGAAAAGTTTGGCCTGGTCATGTACCTAAAGATATCATTGTGAAGATATCTAGGGTTATATGTGTGTGTGTATGTGTGTGTGTGTGTGTGTGTGACAGTACTTAGGAAAATGGACCAATTACATAAAATCAAAAATATACAGTATAGTCAGTTTCTGTTTTTTTTTGACCCACTGGTATATCCTATCCTTTAGCTAAGCTGACGAGCCATCCCGCAGTTCTTATCAAAGAATTCTTCTGATTGGTCACCCTAGCCCTAGCCCTAGCCCTCACGCGACGCTATAATTGGTCACATGATTTTAAATCAAAGAATTAACCAATGAAATGAGTTCTTTGATAAGAACTGCGGGACTGTAGAAGCTGACACCAAATTTGAGTGGGTGAAACCGTTGTTAAAGGTCCAAGAGCCAGTTTAAACACAGCCACATTTTTATCTTTTTTTGACCTTTGCTGTGTGCAGGAAATTGATCCACGCTCTCGTAATTGAAAACCTGTGGCTAGTTTAATTTGTTGCCTAGTAATAAATTACCTTGGACTTAGGAAAATCGCTGGTAAGTTGTTCTTAAGTTGTGTTACAGCTGTGCAGCAATATAATTGAAATAATAAACGTGATTAATCAACCTCAATAAGTTGATGTGGCTATTTATGAGATCTTGATGGAGTCTGCAGACCAGGAGGCTCTTCCTTGATTATTCTTGTGAAGACAGTGGGAAGAATTAGTTAGTACACAGATATCAGTGATGGTGACTACTTCTGTTTCACTGCAACAAGAAAAGACAACACATTTTAAACCTCCATCATGATTTGTATTCTTTGTTTCATTGATAAAAAAAAATTCCTATTATTAATCATTGTTCACTTGTTCAAAAACTGGAAATAAGCTGGTTTACTCACTTAGCTAAGACTAATTTAATCCTAAACTTGGTTAGCCAGTGAACTGAGAAACTAAGCTAAATAAATACAGAAAGCCAAATTGACTATTGCTACCATGACTTACAAAAAAACTGTCAAACCATTGGAAACTGGGAAAAAAAACACAAAAACGGCCTGCAAAACTACATCACCCTTACGCAACGTATGTTTTGAACTGAGTAAGGCCTCCTCCATCTACGGAGTAAGTGGCCACATTTATAACTTACTGTTGTTCAGCAGAGCACCTCCATTTTCCTAGCACAATTAAACATCGTAAGTAATCGAATCCGTAAGGAAGACTTCATGTTAGATTACAGAATTCAACGCGAACTTCCTGTTAGATTACGGAATATAACGTGAACTCCGCCAGAAAATTGTATAAAAATTTTAATTGCAGTTTTCTCAAAATAACTGTGCTCAAGTTGGTTAGATTGCCAGTGCAGCTACCCAACCTGGATTAGTGAACAGGGCACCAAAATAATCCAGAGGGAGTGCTCTACACAGTGGTATAAATAACTCATTTTTCAATTTTTAATGCAAATGGTCCCCTTTCCCAAATACTGTCACATATGTGACCGTCTACGGGAAAACCGGGCACAACGCGGCGTGCGTAATATCGAGAAAAGATCGATCGATTTCTTAAAAATGTATTGTTTTAAGCCTACGGAAGGGAACGGTTAGGTCTATTATAGCAGGAACGACTAAAGCTGCGACGATAAAACTTGGAGAGCTCAATATCTGGACGCCAACTCCGTAAGTGCAAAAAAAAAAAAATTCGAAGGTGCCGCTTTGTGCCTGGTTTTCCTATAGAAGGTCACATATATATGTATATTTATTCAGCCCTAGATATCTACACAATGATATCATTGTTGTTATTTCAGTTGTACTGTCAAGCTCATTACCCTTGTAATTATAACAACTGGCTAAACTTGTCACTTTTGCAGGTTATTACAGCTATTTTGCTCTAGTGCAGCTACCCAACCTGGATTAGAGCAGCTGCTAAAATGTCAGCTGGGAGTGTACGTAGCCCCTGCAACAAACTTTATGCTGTGAGTTAGAGTCCTCTAGTACTAACTACTGCAGTGAAGACATCTAGTGTGAAATAAATAACTTATTACACTTGTCAGTGTGATATGGCTAGATATTTCACTCTCAGGCTTTATTCAGTCTGGCTCTTGAAAATAAATTAGCCTGCTCTTGAAGTATTTCACCATATCACACTCTGACTCATATTGTAAATATATTATGTACATTATATATATATAATATACTAGTAATGTGCTTGAGCACAAATGGCAAGTGAGCGTTTGCACAAACGTAACACTTCATAAGAATCTACAGGGGTGTAGGAAGATGATTTGGAATAGGGGGCCTATCCATGGTACTTGAGCTTGACCACACTTATTAATATTTAATACACTCAATTTTAATTACTATGGTTGATGCTGTGATTTGATAATGATGCTTGTTATTAAATACAACAAGTGGTGCACTTCAGTATGGAGAGCTAGCTAGCCCAGCCTTGCTGTAACTAGGAATGGAACCAATTTCTTAATACGCTAGCGCACTATAGGAATGCACTAACCGTAGGGCAACCGAACATTTTAATTTTGTATGTATTTATATTGTTAAGGGGTAGCTACTGCTATGCTAGAGTCTCACTCAACTGACTAACAAAAATTCTTTTTTCAAAGTTTGTTTAATTTGGAAATCTTTTCCTCTGCTAATTTATTACTTTTCAATTATTTTCTCAGCCTACTTTTATTCTTTAGATGTAATCGCTCTATTTCACAAGCATTTTTATGTGGTGTTTAGCACCATACTGAAGCCAAAGTTTAAGGGTACACTAAAGTTGAAGTGCATTTGCAATATATTTTTAATCGAGTTTTTCAAAAGTTCTTATGATCCACGAAGCATAAAATTGGATGTGGTTGAACTATACTTAGAAATGATATACAGTGGCTCTCACAATTGAAAGTAAACTATAGTTCAAACATTTAGGTTTGCTCCAAGAATAGCCTTCTTTTCATAACAAGGCACAAAAGTGATTACCAAATGGCTAACAACTTTATTACTCATTTCATTAATTAGATGCTTGTGTGAAAAGCTTGTCGCATTAACCATATATTGAGTTACTCCATCACTATACAAAGCTTTAATAAATAATACCCACACCAATCTCAGCTGGCCCCTATGGCTCCCCCTGTTCCTGTGATCTATCAGTCATTTTCTAAAAGTATAAGTACGTAGACGTTGTGATCATACTTTACCTAACAAAAAATACAGAACTACTTTCTTTCCTCAACTTCCTGAGTATTGGTATTTTCTGTAGTCTCTAATATCGCATTCTGACTATCTGAGCTACCAGTAGTCTTTGACATCAAGCACTCACAGCTATTATAAACGGCCAATTTTTTGAAATTACGTCTGGTAAAGGTCTCAATACCATGGTAAACTATCGCCATAACATTTTTCAGCTTGAAAAAAAACAAGAACTTTTAAATAATTACTGCACAGTATACCAGAAAGTTAATTTTTTTTCTCAGTTGGAATGTTGTAGAAATTGATTTTAGTGACTAGCCAACAAGAAAAAACCCAGAGAGTGAGTACTTTAACTCCATCTACTGGAGCTGATTGTGAAGAATCAGTGGTGAACTGTTAAACACAGATTCCACTTCAGGTAGAAGAGTGAGAATCTCATTGAAATATAAATAATGTGGATTAACGACTTTGTATAAGAGGCATCTTGATACTTTTGACATCAGCTTCCCAGAGATTCCCCCCCCCCCCCCCCATAAGTGATCGTGCTGGTGAGTGTGTGAGTGTGTCCATTTGATGTATTGAGCAGTACAACAGTGGTTAATCATAGATTGAACCTCAACGGAGTTGAAAAATTGATAAATCTTTTGTAGTTCCTTTTGACCTTCAACAAAATTTGTACCATTTTCAGTGGCCAATATTTCTGGTATTCCTTGTATGGCTACAAATCCTTCTTAGAGCTGCTAGGAGATCTGTAGTTGTAAGGTTCATTACAATTTCAAAGTAGCCATACAAACCAAGCACAGATATAAACATCTATGTAAGCTGGCTTGTGTGTGTATCCTGGCTTGATTTGAATAGGACCAGCAAAGTCTACACCAGTTGGAGAAAAAGGATAAGGTCAGTCCTGGCATGAGTCAAGTGTGTCATGGCAAGATATTTTATGAGCAGGCTTGTTGAATTTCAAAAGCAAGAGTCCAGTGAAAATATCCCGTTATTGAATATCTTGCTATATAGCCTCCTCGAGTGTTAAACGTGTTTTTTTTTTCTATGCTAGATTTCTTCACTTAAAGTGGGATGTAACATTCGTGAGTCTGTATGTTACTTCATTTAAGCTTGTTACATTCCAAGCTGATATTTTAGTGGCTGCTTTGACCTGGTTTGATAGTTTTAGTAGAGAAAGATAACAGAAAAAATCTGGTAACTGGTAAGCTAGGCTGGTGGCTATAACAACTATAGCCATTCACCCATGTTGGTATCATAAAATATCTCTGAAGTCACTAACCTAAAAATATTATTGTGAAAATATCTAGTATATGTTAATATATGACTGGAGAGCTTGATCTATTTTTGAAAATTTAGGCCAATCATGAATACAGCAGTTTACATATCTTAGTTTGGAATTATTTTTTTAACTTTTTCTTCACTTTTTTTCAAATTTCATGAGATCGTTTTTAGTGTAGTTACTACAGTATAAAATCATATTTCCAATAATTAATTTAAATCAATTAGTACATGTTGTATGGTGAACACACTGTTGATATGATTAAACTTATTCTTCAAATTTGTAGATTTCCAAGTTCATAATCTTATCATTTATTCTAAATGGGGCTTACTTACAACAAGATCCAGTTATTGAATATTTAGGATTATTTAATCGATTAAACAATGACTTATATTCAGACCAATATTTTAGCTGCAATGGTATTGGTGAAAATATTCAGTGGCAAGTAAATGCAAGCTTTGTCACACTGATATATACTGATATTGGTAAGGGAAGAAAATGTTCAACAATGGAAACTCAATGCATTGCAACCGTATTGTCATCAAAGTATGTTAATGGGCTATATTTATTTAATTCGATCTTAATAGTGTCAGATCAGTATAAGGTAAAGGTGTCATGTGTTATTAGTAATCAATCATCAAATGTGATTGATACAAGTGGCAGTAATTTGCAAAATGCATCACTGACTAAAGTGACGGATAATGTACTTCTCCAATATATGTTTCAAGCTAATATTTTCGGTAACTTGACAACATATTTTTATATATGTGGAGTAAATGATGTTACTCAAGCTTGGCAAACTACTGGTTTAGCTACTGGATATTCTAATACAGATAGAATTGGAGACAACAGAACCAAATTATCTGGTAATCTTGCAATTGAAGCTGCTTTTCTTCTAGGTTTTGAACCATATTCACTTGTCAGTGTATTTATACTGACTACTAGATCTGAGATCAATGTCAAATGTGCTTCCAATTCACATCAACTGACCATATTATATGATGATATACTGAATATTTCCATTTCAACTACAATGTTCCCTGTCCATGAAAAAATTTCAACTCTACAAACTACTATTATTGAAAGCACAGGTATTGAATTAATTTGCATGAACTTAACCTATATCAATAATTACATTTTAGTTAAAGTATTGTAATAGCTTAAAATTAAGGATGCAAAACTCATCATTGCCAATATAAAGCCAATTGACCAACCAACTTATAACAAAATACTCATTTATGTTAAGTGGCCAAATGGCTAGATTACACGTATATTGCAGATAACCATTGTATTAGTTTTGACTAGCAATTATACCCAGCCACACAGTTGTGCCTGATGTACTAACTTATGCATACTAGAATAAGGAGAGCAATAGTATAAGGTATTTTTTATCAATAAATTTTCCTCTCCCTCTCTCTTCCTGAGCCCTCCCACTTTTTTTCTTTCCTCTTTTTAACTTATGAATTCCCATCTTGGTATCTCTGTTGTTTTTTAGTGTATTTTCTCTCACTTGTTCATTTAAGTAAATACACCAGTCAGCTTTTTCTCACCTGCTTCTATTTTTCTTCACCCTTGAGTTTTCAATTTTCTCTGCCTTTCTTATATACAATAAAATAAACGTATTAACTTCCAAATAATTCCACAGTGCAGGAGCGGAGGATGATTTGGAATGGGGGGGGGGCACTGTTCGTGAAGCTAAACAACATCTATTAAAATATTTACTACATTTCACCATATCTTTATATGGTTGTCAAGTGATAGCTGGTTAAATCCAACTACTGATCAACGATGAGCTAGCTAGCCCAGGTATATGATTGTTTTCCTTACAATAGATAAAATAAAGAAGAGAAAACTGAGAGCTACACTCCTCAGTCAAAAGCTATAAGGAACACTGCAAGAGCTTCCTAGTAGTTTCTCTTCTCTAGTTGATTCATTGGGAGCCCCAATTTAATGAATTTAATGTCTAGCACCTCACTGAAGTTGAAATATCAGATAAACAGGAGTACATGCAAAAGAGAATAAAAGGTGATGAAAATTGGAGGGGCTGAGGCCACCACATTTAAAAATTGTGGGCCACTTTTAACTTTGGGGTGGGGAGAGGTGGGTGTGGGGGGGGGGGGGGTTGGCCACTATATTTCACATTTCATAGTATAATACGAATGCCAGTGGCTTAGAAATAAATTGTTTACTATTTATTTCAATGTCAATAGGGTTAAATAAATTTTAATGTTGGAATTCTCCATAACACTTTGACAAAAGGAGCAGCTAACGGAAGTAGTTGTCCCTCCTGCTCCTTTTCTCCTACCCCTCTGAATTTAACGATGAATTCCAAGTGCTCTTGCAGCAATTAATGTAGTCTATCAAAGACTCCGAAACAGAAGAAGTTGATGTGGTTGACACTTACCATATAGCAGTGATAAAAAATAGGTTTTACAGTGGCTCTAATAGAGGGCTAATGTGTTGCTTATTGATAAAGCAAAGAACAATTCATGTGATTAAGGTTTTCTAAAAGAATAGTGTCCTTCTTTTCTTTTCAATGCACAAAAAGGCATTACCAAATGGTTGACAACTTCATTGCTCAGTTCAGCCAGTTACCTGTTCCTATGCCAGTGTGTGTATTATCCTTTCTGGTATCAACAGCATAGGCTGCATTAGGGGAAACACATGAGATTTTCAACAACTGACAATGATCAATCACAGCTTTTTCCTTGGACAGTTTTCCTGTGTCTACTAGTTTAGCAACAGGCTTGCTGTCACTCTTTTTTTTTTTTTGCTTGTCGAACAGTTTGCTGTGTAGTCAGATAGTGATATTCAGGGACTTAGAATCTTTGAAAAAAGAGTATTTTCGTTAGTCTGTTCAGAGTGAGACTGTACCATAGCAGTACCCCTTAGCAGTATAAATACAGAATTGGAGCATTTGTTTGCAGGCAGGTCGTTGTAGCTCAGTGGCAGAGCACTTGTGTGTTAAGCAAGCTGTCCTGGGTTCAATTCCCAGTGGCATAAGATGACAACTTAAAACCATTTTTCTTATTGTTTGAAAAAAAGAATTTTAAAGACAAAGTGTTAATTCGAAAGATTTAGAGTAAAAACTACACTAGATACTCTTTGTGGTGGAGTTACCTGGTCGGGCGAGGAAGGCAGGAATAGCAAGAAGAGTAGGCCAGAAGGTCACTCCACCACACTCTTACTCTCCTTGTTTTTTTTTTATCCCTGCACTGGTCAGCATTAATGATAAAGGTGTGACACTCATTTAGTCACACCTGAGTTGCACAAGTTTGTCTTCCCCACTCTTTTTCTCCTTGAACCAGCCTAGAGGAAACGGTAAGCATTTCTGGGACTAATAGCTTAAATAATTAGCAATTTTTCCATCATAGGTCTATGACACTTGATTTCAACTTTAAGGTATTATATTATGAGTATATACATGTACTTGTTTATAAATAACTCATTGTGAATACTAACTCGATATTTCTTTGTGTTATAGATTAAATGCAAAATATTGAAAATGTGAACAAAAATAAGAGAGAATACATCCAGTGAAATGAGCGCCTTTTTCTTATAAATATTATAGATAGGCAAGCTCAGTCTCCATTTTTGCTGACATAAATTATTTATATATAAGTACATGTATATACTCACAATATAATACCTTACAGCTGAGTCTTATAATCAGGAATCAATATACAGTTTAATGCCTCATTAAATTGAGTTAATATACGAGGCGGTCCGGGACCAGTAGCGTCTCAGAACCACGTTATAGTCATGGGGTTAGGAGTTGACATATTCATGTGTGATTAATGGTACTCTTTAAATTAGTTCATACACTAGGTTGTCATGTTTTAAATTTGATATAACATAGCATAAAAATTTCCACTATAAAGTTTAGATTAATGATTATCAAGTTTGACTAGTTGTCTTGAACAGTTTATTGGTTTTGCTAAAATAATGGGATTCGTGTTATATTATGTCAAATTCACTAAATCTCAGATTATAGGTTGGAATGTTGCATTATTCTAGAAGTTAAATATATTTTATATACAGCAATAGTATTTTTAAATCATTATCAGATGAAGATATCCTTGCAACGATAATATTATGTTGCTGCTATATTTATAACAATTATCACAGTAGTCATTAATTTAGCAAACATAATTATTATTACATGAGTCGAGTATGATATGGTAAAATATTTCATGAGCAGAATAATGAATTTTCAAGAACCAGAGGTGAGTGGAAAGAGCCTGAAAGAGAACTGTTTTGCTCTATCACTCTCTGATAAGTGTGATTATGTAAGCTAGGTAACTTCACTGCAATACTTTCTGTTTGGTTGTTGACTCAGCCAAAAGTTTGCTATAATACTCTGAAGATAAGCTTATAAGGACTCCATCTACAGCTGATATTTTAGCAGCTACTCTGACTTCTTGGGTTGTAATTTTTGTTAAGATAGGAAGTTGTAAAAAGTTTGATAACCCCTTGATATGTCATTAGATATCTCAAGATCACAAACCTGAGTATATATTTGTGAAGATTCTAGTATTAAATAAATATTATAATTTTTTTCAGATAGAAGTGGTACGACCATTACTACTACAAACAATAGTATTTTTAAATCATTATCAGATGAAGATATTCTTGCAACGATAATATGTTCAATAGTGATTGCTGCTATAGTTATAACAATTATCACAGTAGTCATTAATTTAGCAATAAAATGGTAAGTAAATGTTTTAAATTATTATTGACTGTAACATGTAAGCCTTAGAATTCAAATAGTGAACTAGCTTGCAACACTTGTGTGTGATATTGACTACAGTCCAGTATCAAATTCATGGTTAAAAAAAAACAATGGGGTCAATCATTTTACATTTGAATTGATTTCAATAAACATATAATAGTGTTGCAGAATAGCTAATGAGTTTTGTAGTTATGTGCATTTTGCAAAAATAGAATGAACTTTGTACATTGTTTCCTCATGATAAAGAACTATTTTTCAGACATGAAGACATTTCAGAAAATGTCCCTTATGACCAAAAAAAATCTATTTATCATGAACAATTCTGGGCACAGGATCAGACATTAGATTAGCTAATCATAACTATAGTATTTATTTTTAGTTCAAATATATATAATGAGTGACCAACTAAAAATACAGCTAATAAAAGAATGAAAACTAAAGTTACATTGTTGTGTAGTGTGGGTATTAGTTTTACAAAAACTGACTGACAAAACCACCTCCTCAGCATTCAGGCTTTTATCTAAGGTATTGCCTTTGGCGCTCCAGCACTCCACTAGTATAAATATAAAACACTTGCCAGTTAGTGATGAGATGGAGTACTTGTGACTAATTAATGAACTGAGCTGTGTCATTACATGATCAGGTAAAGCGTAGCATTAAAGCATCCTGAACAAAAAGAATAGTGAATCTTTAATTTTTTTTTGTTATTATTTATTCTTTCAACTATCTATAAACTTAGAAAATTGAATGAATATCGAAGAAGAGCAAAAATAGCATTCTAATTTTTCTAAAACAGTGCACAGTGTGGTGGGGTAAAAAGCATCATCATATTCAATGAAGGTGATCTGGAAGCCAAGACGATGGCACAGAGATATTGAAAAATAGGAGAGATAGATAAAGGAGGAGAAGGGAATACTTAAGCTAAAGAGAGGAATATGAAATTTGAAATTGCTCAGAAAGAGAGCAGGAGGGGGCAATCATGGATGAAAAAAGTTAGTACATCAAGTGCCATACTGTGTCTTCCATACTTGCTATATTTATTATTTTGCTCATTTACTACTTACATTCATCTATGTGTTTGAGTACGAATGGGAGTGAGCCTAAAACTACACTATTGTTAATCATTTGATTATAACTTCTAACACTCAAGCTACAAAAAAAAAGTCGAATTTGCTTAATTATGTATGTATGGTAAAGGGTATTCAATGCCATAGCTAGTAACCATTCCCCCCAACTGTTTGAATTGAAAAAAAAAAAGCAGCAAAGAAACAACAACAACAACAATGACAAATCACATAGTTTTATATGTTTTCTTTATGATATTCTTTAGTTTAGTAGTTGTAACCACAATACTTTCACTTAACTGAACACCTACACAAGACTTACCTTCGTGTTAGTTTAGTGGACAATGAAGTTTCAAGTAAACACAGTTGCGTAGGGCTTAACAAATAGCAAAATAGCTTACGTACATCCAACAATTTATAAACTAGTGGTGTGCTTAAGCTCAAAATGGCGAGTGAGCCTGCCTAGTTAGGTAAAAAAAACCAACTATTTACCACTGATGTCACCTGATTCTGCCTCCCTTGTTTTGGAGAATGCTTTGTAAGATTCTGTCAAAATCCAAAAATTATTCCTTGACAAATATAATTAACTAATGAGTATAATTGATCATTTTTTATCATGCTTTCATTTATTTTACATCATTTATTTACTAACATGTCATTTTTTATTAAGATACATTAAACAATTTAAACCCCACCCAATATTGTAGGTGTGGCAGATGTGACCGCTTTATTGGCCCCTTTAAATTGCTTTCTACACCCATGTTGTTACATAATATAATTTAGCTTAGTTCATACAAAAAGGTAAATAGTAGTTGACCATTAATAAATACAAAATTACTCTCTTACCTCAATTTCAGGAATAGTGATAACTTCTGTAGTATCCAAGCTCGCAGCTCTACCAAAAAAAAAACATAGCCAGAGTTATTTTTGTAATTTTAGCTAACAAATGTGACAGTCTATGGGAAAAGGGGGCACTTCACGCAATAATTGAAATTGAGATATTGGCTCCAGAAGTAAGTCATAGGAAAAATTCTTTCTTTCTCCTATTTTAGTTTTTTGCAGAATTAGTCTTAGTGACCCTTACTCTAAGTCTACGCCAAATTTCAAATGCCGAAACAACTTAAAAGACCCCAAGCATGCCGTGGAAAGACAAAAAGACAAGCTAATTTTTATTCTCTCTCGTCTCGAAGTACAATAAACGGGGAATGGACGGAGTTTCAAACGAGCAGCTAAAAAAAAACGGCATAGTTTTGAGAATAGTGCATGCAATCTACAGATTACCTCTGGTTGAAAGTTTACCACTACATGGAGTAGAGTAGCTAAGGATTTCGACAAAACAGGCTGTGAGACGCTCTGAAAGCTAAAAAGAACTCTACGCAAACTTCGTTAGTCGCGGTTAAAAAGCGGCTGTACGATTTAATTGCGTATTATAGGTGCACTAACTTGGTAAGTGTGCACTATTTTTTTGCCTTTAGCCATTTCCGAAAATGCTGATAAACAAAGTTGCTAGTGGAAACTGGGAATGCGTAAACGGGATCTAAAAGAGAGTTTGGGAAGAAGCCGTTGATGCTCAGCTGGTATGAGCTCCTCGAGTGACCGCCTCCACTCCCAGTGTTGTCGGTGCAACGGCTCGGCAAAGTGTCTACGCTGCTCGTGTGTCAGGAACAGCACTCCTTGCTCTGGTGTTTGCAGGGGGACTTAGGTAACTGCAGGAATAACTGTGGTGGCACCACCATTCCTTCCTCCTCTGCCCCACCTACCTTGTACCCTGAAGGCTTGCTCAGCCTGGCCCCGAGATATTAGAAGAGGTGCTGAACAACAAACACCCCCAGGCTCCTCCTCCCACTTTGCCCCCCAGGCCCACCCCCTCTCCCACTTTACTCCCCGAGTCCATCATCCTCAGAGTGTGAAATCATTCCCTAACACCTCTTGCAGCCGGTCCCTCAGGTCTTCGTCCTAGTCACCTTCGGGAAGCCATTTTGTGCCCTTCTCCAGATCGTGCTGGCCAGATCCTCTCTCGGCAGGGGCTGACAGTTAGTGGCGTGGTAAGTCAATGAGCTCTTTGGCAGGTTATAAGCGTACCAACAGTATTTACTTGAAAATGCATTGTTCACTAAGCTTAAGCACTGTTTTTTTTGTTAAGCAACCATTATCTTCACCGAATTTGACACTTTTTATTAAGTGCTCCTTGTCCTCATCTAATACATTGTCATTCTTACTGTTTGGAATTAAAGCGTGGCACTTAACAACCTGAGTCTAAGGTATTATTCGAAGATCATTATTAAGCCCACTACAATCTGAAATACTATTACAAATGTAAAAGTAATTATAAAACCCTGGAGCTGTTGCAGAAGATCCATGATGAGCCAGTAACAATAGCTGACAGTACTGAAGCTTTAGCTGATGATAAGGCCCATGCTAAAGATTTTGGAGGCCCAGTTGAACATTTTCCTACTTATAAGATACTGATGATAGTTTGGACTGTGATTTGGAAAATTGAAATGGTCTATCAATTCATGCAAATAGACTTAAAGTAAGAAAATACCAAATTAATTTTCCAGTGGCTAAAATAATATAACCCAAAAATTAAGTGAAATTAGTTGTTTAAAATGTGTAGTCAGAAAGTTAGTATTTTCCCCCTCAATTAAGTTTGATGGAAGAGAGACATACAAATTTTATCACAAGTATGTTGGTTTAGTATTTACAAGAATGCTGTGCATGAATGCAACTACAGTTAATTAGGAGTGATATTCCGCTGGTATCCAATGATTATTAAATTTTGCAATACCATAGTGTTCAGGTACCTGAACAAGGACTCATAAGGACTCAATCACAATCTATTATACTCTGTAGTAAACATTGCCATAATGAACTTAATCATCATTCATGCTTGTATTAATCATATTCACAACACGTAATCCCAAACCCACTGCAGGTTTGGACTAGGTGTTCCACACTTAATGCTCTGTATATTCTCTTATATGTTGTTGATAAGTTTAAAGCCCAAACCTCTTCTTACATTTAGGGGAGTCAGCCACTTTAGGGGTTATAATATAGCAAGGCTGCAATTGCCATAGGTGACAGCGGCTGCGCCTGTAACATTCCCAAGGCCATTGGGATCTTATCGCCAGGTCCTTCGAACCTCTAACATTCACCGCGAGCTCGGGACTTTACGCACCCCGAACACATAGTAACCTGTTTCTTATGCAATTACTACTTGTATAATCTGGGGGGAGGTAACAACCCAATGAGATAACTTGAACACAGGTGATATGAAATGATATTGCCTTGAGTCATACCTATATACTTTAATGTACCTCCTATGTGGCATCAGGTGGTAGCCCTGTTCAATACTAATAAAATTTACACTGTTGATATGTTTATTTTTTCTTATGATTATTTTATTATTAGTATACAAACATAGCTTTCCTTTAGTTGACATATTGAATTCATTAAGTTTCTTAATTCTTCCACTATTATAATATTGCTTTTTGAAATTGTATATTATTATTCAGTAAATGTGACCGTCTACAGGAAAATCGGGCACAACGCGGCCCCGACGAAAAATATTTTTTTTGCACTTACAGACTCCTTGGCAAGCAGATATTAAGCTCTCCAAGTTTTATTGCCGTAGCATTAGCCATTCCCGCTATATATCGCCTAACCGGTCCCTTCATTAGGCTTATTTAATACAATTTTAAGAACTAAATCGATCTTTTTGCGACGTTTACGCATGCCGCGTTGTGCCCGATTTTCCCGTAGACGGTCACAAATATATCTGACCTAAAACTACAAATATTTCTTTATGGTAATGGCATTATTAGTTTTTATTTTTATGTATCCTAATAGACATTTATCAAATTTAAAATCATAATGTCTTAACATAATATGAAATATAAATATAATTTTGTTATACGATCAGCTTTCAATACATGCTGAGGTGATACCCTAGACTTGGGTTGTCATCTAATACATTCTTACTGTTTGGAGTTAAAGCGGTGGCACTTAACAACCTGAGTCTAAGGTAATACAATATATTATTCGAAGATCATATTAAGCCCACTACAATCTGAAATACTATTACAAATGTAAAAGTAATTATAATATTGACGCCTAAAATTAAATTCGCGATTACGTGCACATACTCCGAAATTGTTTACAAGAAATCGTGACCGCCACTTCGTGGCTTAAACGCTTGAGCTTATTCCTGTCTAGAGGCAATACACTTCGAAATAACCGACGGCGATGTATTAACAGATTGAAGCTAAAGCCCTCCTCTACCCGGGCTAAGTTTTGTTTAGTTTCTAGACGTTTGAAGCGTATGGAGTGGTACTCATTGGAAACTAAAAGCTTCAAGGTAAGTATACCAAAGCATCAGTATTGTAAAAGTTTAGGCTAAGACTTCATGTTTTATAGCTATATATTGTTGTTTTAAATGTTCACTAGCCTCTTGCTTTGAAATAATTCAGCAACTATTGATTTTGGCTGTTTATTTTTTTTTGTGGGGGAGTCATACACTAGGATATTATAATATATAACATAACAAGCGACTACTGTGTTTGCAATTCTAGGATTTTTTTCTGATAATACTATGAAGCAGTCCTATTGAACTCCATTGTGACAAAGACACACCCCATAATCACCACTGTACCGTACCATGATGTGTCTGTTGTTACTGTTCTTGACATAGATTGCACATCCTTCTCTTCATACCTGAGAAACTTTCTCCTAAGAAATACTTTTTATGGGAACTTTTAAGTAGGGGAGAACTGGGAGGAAGAAAGTCTGTATCCTGATGCAATAATAACTAGACCTTTTTGTGGTTGGTGTTGTTCAAAATCTATACAACCCTCTGTGTAATAACAAACAAAGCTAAAATAGCTTGCCTTTTTCAACCTTTATTTCTTCCCAGGTCATCAAATTTTTCATTGCTGCCCTTCATGAAGACTTCTTGGCCACGGACCTCTACACCTAAGAAGTCTTCTGTCTTATTCTATCTCTATTTCTTTGAGATCATCAAATTCTTCATCACTGCCCTCTATGAAGACTCAAATTCTTCATCACTGCCCTCTATGAAGACTTCTTGGCAGACTTTAAATATCATATTAATTGAAATATATTTTTGTTTATTAGTCATATGCATAATTTTTTTGTAACTTTGATGTTCTTTTTATACACAAACAGTGCTACAATTTCAATCTACAAATAATAAAAAAATTTCTATTGTAAGGGTCATTAAGACCTTGCCTCCCTTACACTAACCTCACATGAGAATCGCTACGGCGTTGTGGGAGCTCTTGAAACACTTGCGATTGCTGCTGGTAGCTAATTGAAGCGGGTATAATGGCGGTTAGCACCCGCGTGCTTTACGCGAAAACGCGTAATTCGGCGATAATCGGAACAAAGCTTATCTATATCAATCAATGTTTAAGTAAATACTATTAATAACTTTTAGTACAAAAAAATAATAAATATTTTTTAGTTATATGTAATAATTTACTTTTTGAACTTTTTTTTAATCTACATTTGTCAAGAAGGTAGTAATAATAAATCATTGAAAAAAGTTATAATCTTTACGTGATTAAGCAAATGGTTAAATGTATGTTTAATAGGAGAAAAAAATGGAGGAATAATGACACTCATTATGGTCAAAGGTACAAATTCATTTATGTTATTATATATAGTTTAATTTGGTTATTACAATATAATACGAATACTTAATTAGTGGACAGGCAAAGAGAGCACAGCACTATCAAGGGTAACACAATCGAAATGTATTTATTTTAGGTACATGTTTGGATAAAGGTGTCATTTTGTACTTTAACCCTCACATTTTTGTGTTCACTAGGAAGTCTGACATTGTCCCATGCTCTACTAAACAGAATCCTTTGGTTTATCGATCTTTACCCAAATCATCCAATAGTTTACCACAGTAAAATATTTTGGGGTGCTGTTAAAACTTATAAACTCATTATCAAGTTTATTTTCTATTCCAACTAGTGGCCATGCTACCTTTTTTAGTAGCTGGACTTACCCGTAGCCAGGGGGGGTTCGAGGGGTTCGGTCGAACCCCCCTTTAGAGTGACCGAACCCCCCTTTAGAGTGACCGGAAGTAAATATTTTAGCCACACCCCACATATAACAGTGGAGTAGGAAGATGAAAAATATTGGGGGGGGGGGCAAAATGGTAGGTCTGCTGTGCGATATGAAAAAACAATAATTGAAGCTTTATTAGTTATTTTATTGGTCTATTAGCCACAATAAATTA
>WLWI01001184.1_pt1 | contig 22794 bp, 18 predicted proteins | sample 6701501 | NCBI WGS metagenome assembly WLWI01 (sample SAMN12718690, study PRJNA515312) | sponge metagenome | isolation source: marine sponge | host: Mycale hentscheli | place: New Zealand: South Island, Marlborough, Capsize Point | collected 2014-11-01 | reverse complement strand
CTGCAACTGCTTGAATTGAAGGGAAAAAACAACAACAAAACAATACACGTTATTTAAAAGTTTTCTTTGTGATATTCTTTAGCTAAGTAGTGGTTGTAACACACAATGCTTTGACACAACTGGACATACACCTACAGAGACTTTTCAAGTTTTAACTGCACCCGCAAAAGAATTCAAAACAATTTCTAGGGTGATACGGGTACTGATCGATAAACAAGAGGATTCTGTTTAGTGCAATTTGGGACGGGGTCGACCACCTAACCAACACAAAAACGCGAGGGTCAAAGTACAAAATGACATACGTACGTCCAAACATATATACAAATAAATAAACAAACATCCCCGATTTTCAATTGTGTTACCCCTGTAAGTGTCTCGCTCGCTACGCTCGCTCGCCAATAATGTCAGGGTTTTAGTAAATAGCTAGTGAGAAAATCTTAGGCTGCCTAATAGTAATCTATCCTGTGCTAATAGTATAATCTATCCTGTGCTAATAGTAATCTATCCTGTGCTAATCAACAATGATCTGTAAACCACTATGTGATAACCCTTTCACATTAACTCAGTATAGTACATCAGGGTTTAATGCAGAGAGGGGCTGGCTCTGGGATTTCCACCCTCCAGCCTCCCTCCCAGAATTTTTAAAAATTTACTATAGTATATGCATATACAGGGTTTCATACTGTGACAGCCCCGTGTGTAGGGTGCCTCTGCATCAGCTAATAATTCAAATCTCAAAGGACCAGGTCCTGTACTAGCGCACTCAATTTAATCGGTGGTTACAACTTATAAGGGTGGCTATGACATAAAACTACAGTGGGTAAGAAAGGGGTGGAGATACGTCAAAATGGTGATCATTACCAGAGGTGCAAGGCCCCAGGTAGGTGAAGTGTGGGGGCATACATTAAACAATTAAAGGGTGATAATAGGTAGATGAATAACAACTAAGTCAGTAGAGTCCAGCTTCTGTTCGGTTGAACCTGAACACATACAGGGTTTTTCGCTGGGATGGAGAGACTGTGTGTACTCAACCACACCCATTTCTGAAACTCATACTACTTTGATGCAGGTGCTCATATGATCATACTAACACTGATGGAGTGTAACTATGTAATATTAATAATATACATGTATATGTACATGTATATTATTGTGTGTATGTGTGTGCACGTGTGTGTTAGAGCCGCTTACTGGATAAGATCTAATCCGAGGAGTAACCTTTACCAAACTACTGACCACCAGAGTCTCCACAGGATCAACTTTGTGTATTCAACTGATTTCTTCCTCGGCCTTCCATTAATGGCCGCATTTCCTGACTTCAGACCCAAGTTGTCGACATCTCTGGACCACAGTGTGTGGTTCTATGGTGATATAAAAGATGGGGATTGGTATTTACACTGTCAAGAACTGGAACACAGCCATGAAGGACGGACTTTGAACTCTGTCAGGTAAGCTGCATTAAAATAACTTCCGCTTAAGGTTTGATCAGTGAGGAGTGTTTGGCTGCAACAATAGATGCCATCGAGTATAGGGACTCATATACAGACTTCTTCTCGCCGATTTTACCAGCTTTCAGCTACAGTATAGCTAGTTGTCATTCTTCCTATTAATTCAGTTTGTTGCGACACTTTACCAACCCAACTCAACTACTGAATTACACACACTGTCATTGTTGTCTTCACCAGATAGATTATATAATTACTAGCAAGTACCCTGCCACACAGTAGCGCTTGATATACCAACTTCAACAATTAGGAATGGAAGCATAAAGGTTTTTTCATTCATCTTTACTATCCTCTACCACTTGGTTTAGCTTCTTCAGTCCACTTACTTTCCTTACTTTTTTGACCCACATGACACACACCACGGTCCTGACGACTCTATCTATATAACAACTAGTTTCGCGGGACAGACCCTTTACCTAATCGCTCCGCTCGGAAGGGTCTGGTTACTCCAACGCACCCGTTTGGTAATAGTGGAATGCAATTAAACCTTGCGGGTTTTCTTACCGTCCTGTAATAAATCTTTGTGAGCTGGTGTGCGAATCAGTCACTTCAACTATTGTCCTTTTTTGGAAGTCTCCATTTTTAGGACGCTTTTCAGCTCGGAGCTCATAGAAGATATTTGTACGCACATTTTATAGATGCCCACACACAATTAAACTTGACATAAGAGTACACATTTTATACGTCCCCCCAGAATCCTAGGGAAAGATACCAAACGGATGCGTTAGGGAAACCAGACCCTTCCGAGCGGAGCGATTAGGTAAAGGGTCTGGCCCGTGAGATTATATAACAACCTAGCTTAGCTTTATTCACACACACCACTGTTGGCATTAACACTGATGATGCTTTACCTACCCATCTTACATAAATATACCATCATTGTTGTTACTTACAGACAAGTGCGTTGTTATGTAGATTATTATATTACATTTATTATTTTATCATTATTATTATTTATTATTATTATTATTATTATTTTATTATTATTATTATTATTATTATTATTATTTATTATTATTATTATTATTATTATTATTATTATTGTTTTATTATTATTGTTTTATTATTATTATTATTATTATTATTTATTATTATTATAGGCAAGAAACACAATATTTGGTTGTGCATGTGTCGTGTGACTCTGTTGATAGGATGTACAATGAAGATGGAGAGCTGGTGGCAATCTGCAAACAGGAATTCCTTTTTAAATCAAAACTCTGATTCTTTCATGTTATGTTATTTATTATGTACCACATTCAAAAGGACTCGTCTTTTGCATATGCGCGCTAAATAATTATGATAAATTCGGCGAAAGGTATGGTTAATGGCGTATAGAAGAGGCGTGGCCAGACAGCGCCATTCAACTGTGCCACTCCCCCACTGTTAAGAAATAGCAGCCGCGTTGCAGCCCCTGGAGACATTCATTGGAATTGCTAGGAGTAACTGAAGATGCGAAGTTGTTTGCCGTTGGTAGTGCTTTGTTTGTTTGCCGGACGAGGACTCGTGCAGGGTAAGCTGCTGCCTTAGCGTTGGCGAACCTAGACCTAAAGTAAGCTATTATCTTTCTTCTCCATATACTATTTTTCTAGCTGCTGACGAAAGCGTTAGTGTAAATCCTCCGAATGGAACTGCAGTATACGTCCTTCAGGGAGGTCCCGTCACTTTCAGCTGTTTAGTGGCGAGCAGTGAGGGGGAAAACAGAATAACAGATTGGAGAATAGACAACATCAACGTGATAAATGAGTTCGGAGCGGAAAGAGTAAACTTCACAGGTTCTGAGTTATTAACAGTGCCTCTAGGATCTATCACTACTGCTCGAAATGTTATAACAATTCTTAACAACTTCAATGATTTCACACTGACTTGCCAAGTGGGGGGAGTTGTATATGCTCAGTACTATGTGTTCCTCTATAGTAAGTCAACCATAGTATAAACCGTTACATGTTGTTGACCTTGCATTCATCTCATTGTGTGTGTGTGTGACCATTCATTCTAGGACCAGTTTCATTGCAGAACTACACAACTCTCAGTGTGCTGAATGGTGCAAGAGACATCTCAATCAGCATGGAGAATGCAAGCAGCACTGCGTTTCCTTTCCCATCCTCCTTCTCTTGGACTGTCAATGACAACCCTGCAGTGAACAGCTCTTTGGTGACATTTGGTTATCCATCTGTCACTTTCCACACCGTAGAGCCATCACTTGGAGGTCCGTATTCCTTGTCTGCCACTAATTTTTTTGTGGACAATCAAAATCGGGTTCTGGGAAGTGGAGTGGGAACCTTCACGCTAGATGTTCTCTGTAAGTTTAGTATTTCGAGAACAGTAATTAAGTAACAGTTTAATTAACTATGCATTATGTTTTTAAAATTTAGTTGGCCCAACTTTGACAAGAGGTGATATCCAGCATGCTGTGAGACTAGGAGCTGCTGTATCGTTGCTGTGTGGCACTCAGCTACAGAGCAATCCTGCTCCGCTAATTTTGTGGCGGGATCCCAGAGGAGGCGTGGTCACTGCGAGTGATCGTGTCAGCTTCATCAACGACGCTACAGGTGTGAGGCTGAATTTTTACAACTCGACCGTTGTCGACAACGGTAGGTGGGCGTGTAACTTGACCGTGACAGCACAGAACGTGAACGTACCACCGAACAGTGAAGTAGTGAGCCAACTAGAAGTTGGACAGATCCAATATGATATAGACTTGGTAGTTGTAGGTGAGTATTGGAACAATATTATAGGGTCTAATAGAGTTGTGTATGTTGTTCACTTGTTTAGGTTGATGTTTACTTGTTTGTGTTTTGCCGTTTGGTTTTTCTACAAGATGTTCAATTATTTCTAGGTGTTTATTTGTTTGGCCTCTTTTGGTGTCATTTTATGTTCCCAGTTTTCATAAATGTTGTTTTCTCATCATTAACTAAAATATTATGGTAAACTACTTGAATGTGCCAATTTCAAAAATTAGTTTACTAATTCCTGGGAGGTGTTTTCTTTTAAATAGTTTTCAAATGATCAACACTAATGGCTAAATCTGCTGTGGTCCGTCCATTTTCTCAAGAAACATAGCAGGGGAATGTTGTTGTAACTGTAGCTTTATTAAACACTTTATTCAACCATTATTGATTGTTTGTTGTTTGTTTGTTTTTTGTTTGTTTGTTGTTGTTGTTGTTGCTTTTTCATACATTTCGTATATTTTTAGCCTATTAAATTAATTGTGTATTAATTTGTACGTATTTCAGATTCTCCGAGTCAGCCCACAAGTTTACTGGTGGAAGCTGTTGGGGGTACCTGGGCCCAACTGGACTGGGTCCAGCCCAGCTACGTGGGCCTCCAGGGGATCAGCTATTATACCGTGACGGTCGTGGACCTGTCAGGTGTGAGGGGGGCGAGGAATGTCTCCACTCCTGACAACGCTACCACACTCAACGTTACCGATTTGTTCCCGGCCACTGACTACAGCTTCAAAGTGCGGGCGGTGTCCAGTGCACTGGGTGTGGAGGTCAGAGGTCAAGCTAGCGATGCGTATAATGGTACTACTCAAGTCACTGGTAAGAATTTGTTTGTTGATTTACAATTAATTTTGATTTGATAATTCACACAATTATAATGGGTCAATTTAGTTGTCATAGAATCCACCAATCTACTGCACTTACCCATTTAACAAAAACACTGAAACATGTGGATCCCTCCCTTCCACCCTCCCTTCCTCCCTCCTCCCTTCCAAATTCATTTCCTCTTTTGTTCTAGCTATAGTTGAGGAGAAGAATTATTTTACTGACTGTAGACGGCTTGACATCATTACTTTTATCATCGTATCTTATTTGTATTTTGCTGTACTTTGGCATTTCTCTTGACAGTGTGTGGTAAAAATATGTGCTTTTAAAAAGGGAAGTTGTCATATGAGATTTGATCGATGTCTGGTGTTAATTAGTTCATTTACTGCAATGAAATGCTTAATATGTTTGGAGCAATCAGCCCACTGATGATTTAGGGTCTTCTGCATCAACATATTTTCTAAAACAGCATAGCATGAGGGTAATTGCGGAGTAATAGACAGCGATATTGCAGGGAAGGGTGAAACTCTGACATATTGCTGGACTAGTCTGAGATAGAGGGCAATAATGGCTTTAAATTATTGTATGATAACACTTGATTAATTTATAAACTGTATTGATTATTCTCTTCATATTATTATGTATTGTTGTTGTTGTTGTTGTTGTGCAGTTCCTGCCCCATTCTGCAATGACGTGGAATCCATCAATGGAGGATTGCTGGTGAGATATGGTTTCTTCCATACCGGAGGTCAGGACCTATCCTCTGTCGCCTTATCGTACATGATAGCCGACAGCAGTACCACTCAGCCTGGGCCGGACGTAGGCGTCACCGATGTCATGGCAACCATCCTCATGGCAGTGGCGGGGAACACCTACACTGTCTATGTGACTGCTTCAAATCCCAACGGGTCAGCAACTGTCATGTGTCCACAAGTTGTAGCAACATCTGGTAAGGGTCATTGCATGCACAATGCTGCCCTGCTGGTTATACCCAATTGCTATCTATATAATGATATCTTTTCCTCTCAGGATTGCCTCAGGCGCCTTTACAGATATCAGTGGAGGAAGATACTCAAGGATCCGTCGTGGTAACAGCACGGTTCATGTTTCCTGGATCGTCACGTTTGGTCATAGAAGTGTCCGCCATATTGATCCAAGCCGGGGGAGAGATGGTCGTGTCTACCACAGGAAGAACGGAGGATCCTTATACTATCGGGGATCCTGTGAGGATAGAGGTGACAGATCTCGTGGTGGGAAATCGTTACAGATTCAGATTGTCCGTCAGCAACAGCTTCGGTTCAGCAGTGTCCTCTGTTCTTTCAGATCAAATTATTTTCGTGGGTGAGTGAGCGAGTGAGAGTGAGTGCATTAGTGGCAGAATGAATGCTTTATAAGACTTAATTGCACGTGGGTGTAGGTTCAACTGAAGGCACTGCTTCCCAGGATGTTGGTAAGAGGTCACAATGTCATATCTTTATTTTACAGCTCTTATCATATTATAGCTTAGGACTCTAATACAAGGAATTTTTGTTATGTTTGTATGTTTCTATTCAGGAGCAAACCAGGGTGGACTGATTGGAGGCGTGGTTGTCGCAGTGCTGGTGGTGTGTTTCGTGGTAGTAATGGCTATTGTGATCTCAATTTACTGCACCGTCTTCAGTGAGTCTTTTCTCTAAGTAGAGAGTGATACCATTATTTCTATGTATGGGAATTTTGTAGTCCTGAGCTCTTGAAGTTAATTATTTTTTAGTTTCTAATTGAATTATTTGATGTACTTATGTATGTACATGCTGCTTTGGTATTTTGTAAGCCCATTAGTCTGGCCCGCAGTGCATACTTCACATTCTGTAACCGTTTGCTTGAATGAGTGTGGTATGTTGAAGGGAAAATGGAATGAGAGAGAGAAGATAAAGAGGAGGGGGGAGGGGTGGAATGAGGGAGGAGGGGTGGAGAGAGGGAGGATGAGGGGCGGAGAGAGGGAGGAGGGGTGGAGTGAGGGAAGGGAATGAGAGACTACTTAGCTGTATCTTTTAGAAACACGTGCAATGTTAATAAAACCAGTAATAGTTTTTGTCTGTGGCTCTACTCCATTCTGCATTATAGTCCTTTTTTTGTTTGTTTTATTGGTTAGTTGGTTGTTTAATCCCTTTTGTAAATTACGTGCTGGTTATCATTCTTAAAAGGAGGTTGTTGGTATTTTCTTTACTTCTTTTTCCCCCACTCCACCAAGCTTTGTGTCAACTGACTCACCATGGTTGTAAATCTTACCTTTTACAGTTTATTATTTGTTACATTTTATCTGGGGAATGACTTAAGTGTGTCCCTTCCCGCTGATAAGGAAGAACTAGCACAAGACATGACCTTAAGCTGAGAAAGCTAGACTGCCTTGGGGTGCTTCACTAATGAAGTGGCATGTGTTTCCTGGGACTGTGGTGGGTTTATTTTCTCACTATGTCCTTCTTGTTTAGTCTTTTTGGTTTTTGTATGCTGCCAAGTGTAGACTGATTTGGCATAAGCCCAAGTGGAAGGCTTAGAAATTGTCTCTCTGTTTACAGCCAAGCAAGTTGTTCTCTCCAAGTGGCTTGTGTAACAAAGTATTGCACACTAGGTGGGGTGTATGCCTTGAAGTGGTTAGATATAAAAGCAGCTGCTTGATTTGGCTGGGTGTTTTAAGTAGATATTTACAGTTTGTGGTCATGACTAGTCAATACAACAAGTGACTGAAGGTGGAGGAGAGTCACTTCTGGGACACATAACCACTAGTTTTCTTACTCTGTATGAGATATCTAAAATGCATATGCTTGCTTTAAATTTTTTTAAAATTTTTGTGAAGTTGTCATGAGAAGGTGGTGTGCTGTGTTGTTCATTATTGGGAGGGAGGGGTGGGAGGAGGAGGAGGAGGGATTGTTGGTGTAGTAGACATGTATTTGATAGGTTAAATGACCAGCTCACTTGTGCAATCAGCATTAACAAATGAAGTGATTCCATTTACTAGATGGAATTAAATGTTGCTCTGACACTTGATGTAGTAAGTGTCATGTGACATAGACACGCCCTCATAGTTAATACACTATAAAGTAATAGGCAAGATAGAGTATAATGTTTCAGTTATTGCCAGCAAGTGGTTGATAGACTGGGCCATTACAGTCGTGTGTGTGTGTGTGTGTAAATTAGTGAACTGTGTTTTTAGTTGTTGTTAGCTGTTGTTAACCCTTTCCAGCCTGAATTAAGGAAACAAAAAAGCAATGTTTTAAGCTACTTGCAACACTTAAATTATAGAGTATTAATTACTCTACCATATTAACCACACACAAAACCACGTAGTTGCCATGGCAACAACTTAGCAAGGTTTTTATCTTGTAATCCAGTAACCACTTACCAGCATAGATAATACAACACAATGAAATACAATTTTTTTTTTGTTATTCATATTATATTTATCTTTTTCTCATCTTGTTCTTATTAGTTTCCACCTGATGTATCCTTGTGGACTTACAGGAGAATATGTGTAATAAAAGTAGTACTCTCTACATAATTGTTATTTATGTCTCAAAAGAAATACTAGTTAGCTGTGAGTAAACCTAAAATTATGAACAAAATAGCTACATGCATGCAAAGTTTATCTGGCTATATTTGAAACTAAAGTAATGAACAGCTAGCAGATACTACCATTTACCTTCCTCACTGCTGAATTCATCTTCTGTATCTGAGTAGAGTAAACAATCTTTCTCTGCTGGAGTAGGATTACCAATAGCAGTTGTAAGAAGTGGGATACAGTCAGTATCAAGGTATTCATTAGGAAGCAGAACTGTAGATCCACTAGCATCAATTCCATCTCCCTGAGGAGTGTCATCATCCTCACTTTCGCCATCCAAATCTACCAGATTGATTCTACTTTCTAGCTCATCATTTGGCAATTCTTCATCATTTGGCAATTCTTCATTCTCAAGTAATTCGAGAACCTCCACCGTACTATAACTTCTCGCGGCCATAACTCCAAAACTACTCGCACTACAGACTTGATTTTTTTGTTCAAAAATAAAGCCCATTCTCTTGCCATTACGTAGCTATCAATATCAATAATGTGTGTTTGGTAATTCTCGCGGTATGCGGGGTAAAAGCGACCCAGGTATTAACCCGGTCGAATCGACCGCGTCTCAGCGGGAAAGGGTTAATATTAGTGAGTTAAGATAGTACATGTGATAATTTAATAAATAATATTAGTTCACTTGATGCATGAAATTGTGTGTGTGTGTGTGTGCTTGTGCACATCACCAGAATAGCCCTACTTCTGTAAATGTCCGTGAGAATAGTATATTGTGGCAGACTCGGAGATGACAAGCTGATGAACACACAATTCACTCATCCACTCGTCATTCCAGCATAGCTATAACATACAACACAACATTCCGAACTATCCATTAGTAGATTCACACACACAATATATATATAAGACTCATTCATGTAAGTAGTCTACAGTCTTGCCATTACCAGAGTGAAAGATCAGAACTGCTACAATATTACTAGATGATGTAGCACCACATGCCTTGTTAGATGGCAATCTTATTTGTTAGGAGATAACTTTGTCGGTATGTTTACAACGTCTCAATTTATCTGCAGATTGACTGGCTAGTTTGCACACACACACACACACATGTGCACTCACACTTCACACACACACACACGCACACAACTAAGATCAGGCTCAATAGTTGTAACCTGTAAATAGATGGATGTATAAGGAGTTGAGAGTTATTAAGTTTTGCAGAACTTGTGATACAGTGCTTCCAGCTTAAAGAGTGGATTTTTTAGCTTTTCGGTTAAGGTTGCTAATTCTGCTATAATTTCTCAAGTATGTGTAATAGAAAGCTAAAAATTTGTATTAATTGGTATTTTAAGAAAAAAAGTGTTTAAGCCAGGATTTTTGAATTTATTGAGTTATATATCTCTAAAATTTTGACACATGATGTAAAATTGCCTTAAATTATTATGTATAACTTTGGTAGCTATTCCTTGAAAATTAAGTGAGTTGTGGCTGTTTTTCACCAAAAAAAAATACGCACGGTAAGGGTCATCAAATAATGACGTTTAGAGCGGGTTGTGGGCCTTTAGTACACGTAAACGCGATGTCACAAAACAGCGCATGCGTATTTGTGTCATAAAGGCACGAGGGCGCCAGTTTACCTCTAATTGTTGCACGGGTATGGCTGATTTAGCTACGGTTGTATCTCAGGCCCTAGGTATCAAGTTTTACGGCACTAATGCCTATCACGGCCAGCGTTTTAGCTGCCGTCTGGAGCTGCACAACCCGTAGGACTCCAACTGCATCGCCCTGGTGTTGTCAGAATACCGAATGCTGGGAGCCTTGGGAGTATTAAACTCCTTCAGCTTTTCTTCAGCTCTTGAAAAAGAGGACCTCTTGGATAGGCTTGGCTCCAAGTTAGTAATACCAGCCAACAATTCTGACTGATTTAGACTTCGTTTACTGCTGCTAGTAGAACAATCTTGCAGTTAGGGAAAGTCCCATCTTACCGCTCAGGGAAATAACAGTTCGACCTTAGCTCGTTAACTAGCTACGTTTAATGACGAACTACCGCAAAATCTTGATGTAAAATATATTAGAGTGAGAAAAGTGCTGTTCTCCATTTTCCATTCTCTAAACAGGCGGTTTTTTTTTACTATTGTAAACATTATTGGGATGATGAAGAAAAGGTATGTGTATGTTAAATGACTGTAGTGAGGTTCTATACAATAGTTTCAAAAAATCCACTCTTTAAGTTGGAAGCACTGTATTTGTTGGTAAACACACAAACACACACCAGCAGCAAACAAGCTCTGCCCATTCTGTGTAGACACAAAGTTAAATACACTTTCTCTTTGATTTAGAAAAACGGCGACATCAATACACATACTCTATTCGAAAAGGAAGCAGGTGAGTTGGTGCAATTCCATTGTATTGAATAGCAGACTAATAAAGCTCCTTTTTTTCCTTTTTTTCTTTTTTGTTGTAATAAATTCGGTTGAAAATTACATTTTGTACAACTACCTTAGTATATTTTTTCCTTGTTGCTAGGGACGATATATCTGCATCACCTCCACCAATTGTTTTAAGAGATAAATCATCAATAGACATTGGTATTGAGCTGAGTGAAGGACCCACAAAGAAGACTCCACCAAAGGTAAGGTGGAGTGAGGCGGGCTTGTGGTGGTTTTGGTTAGTGGATACACTAAAAGGGTATTGGATGCTTAAAAGACAACAGCGATTTCTTACAAAGTTATTGTTATTTAAATAACAATTTCTGTAAGAATAAAAGTATATTTCCAGCTGCTGGCATAAGTTTCAACATGGTATTGAATGAAATGTTCACAAGCAAATAAGTTCATAGCTGCTATCTACTGATTCAATTTTCATATTTATCAAAGCCTTCTATGGAGAGAGCTATGTTTCCTAATGGGAGGAAGATGACGCTAATATTACTGGAAGCCAGTGATCATTATAATAACATTGAATTGAATTAATAATTTGTGCATACTTACTCATCAAAACTCGTATGGTAGCCTTCCATATTTAACTAGTTCTTACAAATATGATTAATATGATTATTGAGTCATCCACTCTACAGGCATTCATGAGTTCCTTGTAGTATCCATGGCAACAGTCCGGGCATGCCCACATCATCCCAATTGTTCTGATTTGATAAAATCTCTATCTTTTACACACAAGTCATTAGCTCCAAGCTAGCTTCATAATTCTTTATTTCCAGCTCGACAGCTGACACTGCAGTAATTCCACTGAGCAACAAAAGGTCAAATCACAAATTTAGCAAGTATGTGATCATCCGTCTGTAACAGCAATTATATTAGGTTTGGGTTTCAGGTATTTGTACCAGTACATATGTACCAGACATGATCTGATCTGGTCCAGTACATGATCTGGTCTAGTACATGATCTGGTCCAGCACAATGAAGTAGGCTCTGTTCAAACTTTCAGTTAGTATGTCCTTCTGTGTAAACAAGTTGGTACAAGGTTATGTATGAGCTGAACCTTCTTGCCAGTAGCCTCAGTCTGGTTTAAATGTGCAACTACAAACAAAAGCTGTTCAAATGTGGAAGGTTGCTCCAACTAAATATTTTAAGTGCAGGGACAACATGTCCTTTCAAATGTATTTTGACCTGACAAACTAGAAATTTGGCCAGACAAAGTTATCAGAAAAAATTTCATTCAAAATTGTTTAATGCAAAGAAATACAATATTAGTTGAACCTATCAGCTGCTTCATACTCCAACCAAGTCTTGGTATTGACAACTTTGTCATTTTCCAGCTTCCATTTTTCCAAGGTGGCTACCTTACTCCCCTTTTCTTAGGGGGAGGGCAGGAACTGCTGCTGCTACTGGAGCTTCTTTTCGTACTCTTTACAAGCCAAACTCTTTACAAGCCAAACTCTTTTCAAGCCAAACTCTTTACAAGCCAAGCCGTACTGAAGTCAGCTGCTACTTGACCTCATTCACCCACCACCAGCCAGCCACGCTGGTAATAGTTATTATTAGGGACCTTATGTAAGACCGAATACGGGGTGGCAGGTTTTGAGCCCTGGAACCATATAATATGATCCATTGCTATCATTCCATCACTTCTCTCTCTATTCACTGCATTCCAGCTATTAATCAGGTTCCTGTGAATAAGAAACAAACCAAGTTGTTCTATAATAGCTGTTATGTAGTTCTTTCATGAAGTAGGATTCCTTAGGAGAGTACCTAAGGGGGGGGGCTGCCTTCTATTGTCTGGGCCATCTCAGGGCATTTGGATTCCTGTTCAGGGACTTCTATGCAGGCAGTGTGGCACGGCTTCAGTACAGTGTGGCATAGGTATTGTACATAGCATGTGCATTGTATGGCACGGGCATTGTATGGCATGGACGACATTGTATAGCAATGGCACTTGCATTGTACACATGCTTTGTAATGGCACGGGCAGTCATCATCACAAGCATGGCGTAGAGGATATATTGGTGGTGTCTTCACTTGCATGCCTGTGAGTGTTGCGGTCATGTGCCTATGGCAGTTTCCAATGAACGTCTCTCAGCACCTGATATAGTACAACATTGGCTTCATTGTCCTGTTGTAGTGGGGAGTTTAGGAGTTGTTCAAATGGCCATTCTGTTTTGTATTTGTTTAATTTTTGTTATTATTTTTTGTTCTGCTGGTTAATTCTTTCACTATCCTCTTGAAATGTTTTGTGTATGTTGGATCTGAAGGGAAAAGGCACTTGAGATGTACTGTATACGATTTTCGCGACCAACTGATCTCTCTCTCTCTCAGTCTGGTACATAATGGGTGAACATTGTAAACAGGGTTTACACTGGCGGTATATCTCTTAAATTACACTTTATGAAGCTTGTTTGTAAGCACATCGATGGAGTTACCTGCTGAATATCGATACTCTTTACATCATCTTTGTTAACTTGAAAGTTTTAACTATACTTTTTACATGTAACGAGGTTGTGTATATTATCAGCTATTTACATTAAATGTAACATAATATGTGGCAGTGAACCTATTTTTCCATGAAGTTCACCTAATGCAGTAGACATCGGTTGTTTTGGTCATGAAAGTTGACCGTGGCTCAGATCAGTTTTTCAATAGAACTACATGAATGTGTGAAAGTGTTGGGCTTCTAATAATATGTACGTGTATCACAGTCTATCCTCTCTCTCTGTCTCCTAGTGCCACACACTGGCCTAGGCTACATGGCAATGCTTGCTATGTTATTGTTTCTTGATGATCCATTGCTCTCGTTCCTTCTGAATGAGAAACAAAAATAAAGTATGGCAGGAATCTATTACTCAGTTTGGTTGGGGTGCTTGATCTACAGCCAATATGAATTTTGTGGACAAAAGTTTGCTCTGCAGTTAAGCAGATTTTCCTAGAACAGGTTACTAATATTCACTGTGATGTCTCTGTGAGGCAATGAGTTACTAATTAAGGATACTTCCCATTATAATATTAATGAGTTAACTATTCATATTTATTGTGTTGGTTTTGTTTCAGGAGCTCACATATGCAGACTTGGACAGCTTCACACCTCCCAAGCCCAAACAGAAAGCTGAGAATGGTGAACCAACACCGATCAAGTCGGCCGTGCCCAGAGTAAGTCTCACAAGTTGTATTATCCTACAGCAAACCAGCTAGTTATGTGGACTTCATTGATCAGAGTTTCATACAGAGGGAAACTGGCCCTGAAATCTTTACCCCCCCCCCCCCCCCCAGAATTTTTGGATTTTTGGAAGTATGTAATATAGTACATTAGCTAAAGTTGAATTCTGTAAGTAGTAAGATTATAAGTCATGCATGTGACCAAACATTGGTCATGAAGTATGCACTCGTCATATAAAATGGGTGTGGCTAAGTACATGCAGCATCTCACAGTGAACAATCCTGTGTGGAACAGTGTTGATGTTGAATCTACTTGCGAAGGAGTTTATTGTTACACTTTCTCTCTCCCTATATAGCAATTAACTTGAGGAATGGCAAGACCTAGTAACTCTTATTTCCTCCTTAACACATAGTTATCACACATATCTCATGCCCTGAGGATGTGTTAGTATCAGAGTGTGACAAGTACTTTGAGATGGATTAATGAATTCCATGAAATAGGAATTGCTGAAATAAAGTTGTATCACTGGCTGTCCTTGAGATATTCATGGGTTGGTAAGAAGGTTTTCTTCCAGTTGTGTCTGAGAACTGACCTTCATGTTTGTTAGTGTGGTTGCCATGGGATTAAAAAGAGTGACCTTGAGGTTATGGGGTTAATTTGGTGCAACTTCTTTCATAGATACCTAACACAATGGAGCAAATAAGAGTCTGTAGTGCCAATGCGTACATTAGTACTAAACAGGAAGCTAGTCTTATGGCCAGTGAATGAACAAACATATGCTACTTTGTTTAAGAGGCTAGTGGAAGTAACTTGATTCCTGATAGAGAAGTCATCCATGATGTAGTGTTGATACTGAATGATGGTGTAATAATTGTTAGTGGATTGGTAAAGGGTTTCAAAGAACTTTTCTACCATATGACTAAATAGGTGAAGTTTAGTATGAGCATGGTTAACTCATGTAGTTTAGCTAGACCAGATGTGTGGGGAGGGGACGACATGTATTATATCACTCATGAGAAGACTGTGAAGTTCTATTGTCTGATACACTCAGCATTTTTAAGACCCCTCACTGCTACTCCTGTGAGGAAGAGATGTACACCTGCATGTGCGTGTATGTGCACTCAGTGACCCACAGGACACGGTCGTTGCTGGTTATGGTCATCATTTGGTTGTATCAGTGTCTTCTTGCTACATAACATAGAAACAGCTTTAGAAACTGCTGGTATAAATAGAAATATTATCCTCTATACATGCATGTGTATGGTTAATGTTTTTATGTTGTGTTTGTATTTCTTCTCCTTACTGCCATTATTTTAAGTCCCTTACCCACAGAAGAGAAGTGTGTGTTTGGTCACACTTGAAAGAGTTGCACTCGTGTGTCAGTTGTTGTTTAAAGTTCATGTGACTGGTCTTCCGAAATTTAGCTGAGCTGACTTTCTGACTTGTTGCCCTTTCCTGATTTGATGACCCCACCTGGCACAAATACCAACATGTGGTGGATTGAGAGAGCGAGTTTCCATGGTTTTGCTTATAGATTGCCCGAGGAAATAATGCTAGACCTTTAGCATGTGAAGATTTTCTAGTGAATTGATGGAATGTCAGACTACACAGGCTGGGAGACAAATTGATACTTTACAATTGACTTTAGTGAAGAGATGAAGCTTAGCTCTGACATTAGCCTGTCAGTAACTGGAATTCTCTTGAATTTGAAATAACAACAAAAAAGGAATTGCACTAGAAAAAAATGCAGATTTTCCTTTTCTTTGTGTATGATACGTGTTGTCTCCGATGGTTCCTAACTATCATACTTGCAGGAAGACAACTGCAGAACAAAGGAAGCACTCATCTCACTGGCGCTAGTACCACATGTTCAATCATAGTGATTTTACATGTTGGTTTACACGTGCTTACGTAGATGTCTTATTAATTAATTAATTACTGTTGATACTATAGTGGTATTTCATGGCACTGGTTGCTCTGGCATTACCTGGAGTAATTGGATATAATAAAATGCTCTTGAATAAAATTACAAAGACTAAATGCAACTAGTTCCTTTTTAAAGCACAGGAATGTTATATTATATATATATATAATATATATATATAATATATATATATAATTGGCAAACAAGCGAGATGCTCATTGGTAATGCAATCAAGATTCTACATTGTTAGGTAAAGCATTCCACTGCTGTAAGTGACGGGTGACTAGCATGAATTTATTCAGCTGCTTTCAGACCTGAGCACATGAAACCAAAAGCAAGCAGCCTGCTATGAGACCCACTGTATGACTGAACTACTTTTGTAGCACCTTTACACTTCACGGCGAATACGGTTGTATCACTTCAATTATTATCGCTAAAGCATAGGGGACTGTAGGAGCTCCTAACTCAACTACTGAGCAGTCAGTACCTTGAAATGGCAGGTGAACATTGACGTCAGTCAACTCAAAGCTCTCATTAATTTAGTCCACGCTACCCTATAGGAGGTGTGGGTGGGTGGGGAGGATTAATAGTAACCTCGAAAGTCCCCACCGTGAAATTAATGATATTCATAGAAGGAAGTTAATAAAATTCTTTGCAGTTAAAAACCTCCCCCCCCCCCCCATTATAGAAGGAAACTTTCTTCCTGTTCAGTCAAGTTGTTTTAGTTCAGTAAATTTGCGCAACTGCATGGGTGTGGTTGATTAGACAATTAACAGATGCGCCCGTGTTTAATAGTTGCTGACATTCACAGTTTGAATATATGCTTTTCTCTACTTCAAAATGAAAGTACAAGTTTAGCACTTATTTGTATCAACTAACCAGACTTAAACATTGATTAAATATGTAAACAGCTATCCACATAGATTGGAAAGCGAGCTTATGGAATTTACATTATTAAGGTGGCCCCGAAAGTGGGCGTGGTTTTTGTGATTTGTCCCTAGTAACCCGCCTTTTCAAAATCCTGCCTGGTTTAGCATAGCGTGGATGTTTAATTATCGAGTCAATTATGTGAAGTTATCTGTAATGTATATCTTCCCAGCCTGGAGGCAGTATTATGATCAGAGAGGTCAGTATTATTGTCATTGATACCTACACTACTCCACACTTACAGCATTGTGAGTAATTTCCTGGTACCTTTATTTATACTTTCACACACACACGCACACACATACATACACACATGCACACACATACACACTACTACTTGTGCTCACACACACACACACACACACACACACTGAAACCTCTCTATAAAGGCCACCCATAGAGGCAAGTCTTTTGACCTTTGTAGAGAGTTTGGCTGTTCTCAGAGGTTATTTTCTATTGTCTATTGTGGAAGATCATTTTGTTCCATTCATGTCAGCTGTTGTTGAGAGTAGACACACAAACACTGCACATCAACTCACACACTGCACAAACACTGCACATCAACTCACACACTCCACAAACACTGCACATCAACTCACACAATCCACAAACACTGCACATCAACTCACACACTCCACAAACACTGCACATCAACTCACACACTGCACAAACACTGCACATCAACTCACACAATCCACAAACACTGCACATCAACTCACACACTGCACAAACACTGCACATCAACTCACGCACTCCACAAACACTGCACATCAACTCACGCACTCCACAAACACTGCACATCAACTCACGCACTCCACAAACACTGCACATCAACTCACGCACTCCACAAACACTGCACATCAACTCACACACTGCACAAACACTGCACATCAACTCACACACTCCACAAACACTGCACATCAACTCACACACTGCACAAACACTGCACATCAACTCACACACTGCACAAACACTGCACATCAACTCACACACTGCACATCAACTCACACACTCCACAAACACTGCACATCAACTCACACACTGCACAAACACTGCACATCAACTCACACACTGCACATCAACTCACACACTGCACAAACACTGCACATCAACTCACACACTGCACAAACACTGCACATCAACTCACACACTCCACATCAACTCACACACTCCACATCAACTCACACACTGCACAAACACTGCACGTCAACTCACACACTGCACATCAACTCACACACTCCACAAACACTGCACATCAACTCACACAATCCACAAACACTGCACATCAACTCACACACTCCACAAACACTGCACATCAACTCACACACTCCACAAACACTGCACATCAACTCACACACTGCACAAACACTGCACATCAACTCACACACTGCACATCAACTCACACACTGCACAAACACTGCACACACTGCACATCAACTCACACACTCCACAAACACTGCACACACTGCACATCAACTCACACACTCCACAAACACTGCACATCAACTCACACACTCCACAAACACTGCACATCAACTCACACACTCCACAAACACTGCACATCAACTCACACACTCCACAAACACTGCACATCAACTCACACGCTCCGTAATTCATTAAGTGTTGTTTTTTCAGGTTGAGTATGCCAGCATAGACTCATTCAGGAGAGATCCAGAGGCCACACCTCCACAACAATGACAGGATGATGTTTGAAATTTGGTGATGTAGAAGAAATCAATTTTCTACTTCTCTCCCTCCTAGTCATTTTGTCCGATTATTATAATGTAATTGCAATTTTTTAAACCTGTTTAGAATCTTTTCTATCATCAATAACTCGACAATTATCTACTCTCATTTCATATGATTATTTTTATTTTCTTGATGTTTTAATAATGATATAATAAAAATAGTAATTACCTGTACATGTGATAATTAAACTTGATCTATTCAATGCGGTGATACTTTACCAACTGGTGCCTATTGTGTCGGTAATGATCATCATTTTGAGTAGCATGTGCTTCAAGAGCTCTTTCTGGTGGACTGTGGAATCTCTAGCTTACCTGTAACTCTAGTACAAATTGCTTACCTTATTTATACCTACCTTTTGCAGTAAGCACACAGCCTGCCTCTAGCTCTAACCACTACTGTACAAGGTAATAATGATATTGTACAAAGCCCACAATTATGGCTGTGCTTGGCCTGACCACCCAGCAGGATGTGGGTGTGTTCACTAGACAGGCTGACTGGCATGGCCGGCGCACACAGTCAGTCTTAATTGTAGCTGATCGGATGGGTTTTGTTTCTTAGAGTGTGAGGACACATATAATCCCATAAGACCTTAGCAACTATACCTCTGGCTGGTGGTGGTCTGCAGAGCACAGGCTGGTGAGACTAACTCGCGGTGATCAACAAAGAGCCAACTACTCAGGGTGTGGCAAGGGGAGGGGCTGACTGAATGATTACAAATTGCATGTGCAGCTTTTACAATTTCAAAGAAAAACTTCTTCAACTTCAGTTCGCAGCAGTTGAATGTGCAGCTACACAGTAATTGGTGTGATGTGTACTGGTCTTTTGTTTTAACACACACACACACACACACACACACACACACACATGCAGGTTAGTTTAACCCTCAAAGGTATATGATGAGTTTAAAACAAGCTATTACTAGGTATAGCTCTTTCACTTAATTTGTAGTTTAGGACACAATCTAATCCTCGAAATACCCAAAACAATACAATATGAAATGTTGACATGTTAAGGTTTCACTTTCATTGACTGTATACAACTATATTCTTTTACATCAATTGAAACTAATTGTTGTACTTTCATTCCCAACTCCATGGACACAAGAAGAGTCTGCACAATTCTCAACTATATTACCCTGCTTCCACCATAGCAACTGATTACCTCCGCCCCCCCACCAAGAATGCCAAACAGATGCCCCATAGTTTTGCTCACACATGATATTTTGTCTAGTTCCAAATAATCGAAATAAAAAACAAACACTTTTAGTGATTTAACTGTGAAGAAAAAAGTATATGCTACCAAATATTTCTTGCGATGAAAATAATTGAAAACAAATGATACTCTAATTTCTCAAAGTGACGCTTGCCTCAGGCACAGAGAGAGAGAGAGAGAGAGAGAGAGGAGGAGGCATCAATCTAATCTGAGAAAGTGTTGAAGATGCTTTTACTATACACCAGGTTGGACTGTCTACACTTGTCTGGTACATGCTCCTTCACAAAAGATTCTCCGTCGCTGTAGCCTTCGGTCGAGACCATGCTGTTGGTCCTGTACATGACGCTGAATGGCCGACGAGTTGTCTTGAAGAAGAACTTGCGACAGCAATAAATCTTCTTGAGGTTGCTGGGGCGCATGATGTAGAGAAGAGGAATGAGAATGCCCGTCAGGCCTAGAGTGACAGAGTGGGTGATCCAGAGTGAGGAACTTGGAGGATGGTTCTGAAGGATGTCGATGATATACCACGTCCGATGGATGACTCTGAGTACCAGAGAGATAGCAAAGAGGGTGGGGTATGCCATTAATGAGGCCGCCTCTGCCAGGCCTTGCTGATAGGTGGCTGCCAACTTCCACTTGATGTTGGTACGGTGGGCTCTATGGCACAAGGTGACGACGATGCTTAAGAAGCAAACTAGCGTGAAAGTAACAGCTAGCAGGACTGGTATGTACTCCACAACAGCCATAGTGATGATGCCCGTAAGGAAATGCATGCAATCTTCACCAGTGAGCTCAATCCAGCACCACAGGCCTGAAAGACCATAATCAGACATTACAAAAGGGATCCAGTCCTTTGCAAGAGGTACCAGGACCACCACAGCCAAACCAACTGCCTCGTGCTGTTTGTCTTTGAGGTTTCGCTTGAAGATGACTAGAAGAAACAAATGGAGGACAATCCAGCACACCACTAGGATTTTGGCAGTCTCCATGAGCTGAGAGAAGTAGCCAACAGTTGTACAGATTCCCTTCCACCCACCTCTAACAGCCACATCTTTCCTGTCACTGTCATGGTGGACTGGGACAGTTTGTAGTATCACAGTGACAGACCACAGCAGAGAGGCCACCATGAGGTAGAGGATGAGCCTGTTCACAAACTGGAGATGCTGCTTGGTGAAGAATATGAAGAAGATAGCCAGAGAGCAGGCCAAGATGGCTAAGATGTGCAGAGTTACAGCAATACCTCTAGTTGCAGTCAGGTCTTCAGATGTGAAGTTGAAGCAAAAGCTGTTGTTATTGGCAAAACCATCCATCATGAAGACTCCAAGCTAACTCTCAATAGACTTATAGCTACTGAGTAAGGTGCTCAGCTTCTTCTTTTTGTTTTTTTTGTTGTTGCTACATACAGGATGTGCACTTAACAAACCCAGCTTTGTGCTTACTCAGCTGTTCTGTCGGTCAGCTGTTATTAGAATAGGGTGGTCATGTGACAGTGAGGTTGGGATGTTGTAAACACTTGATAATCAGTTCAGATAGAATGGTAATAGCTACAAGCATAGTTTCAGAGGACTAATTATGGTATGACAACCTCTCTGGGGGATTAGAATTCGGACTTTGGCAAAACATTATTTTTAGCACTCAAGTTGGGTTAGTGGTATATGAAAGGCAAATAGAGCGAATTTTTACTCCTATTTCAAAGCATAAATGCATCTGTAGTCAACATGGAACAGTACCAATTTTATAATAATATGAAAAAGATTGATAAAGAATAATATATTATAGATAAGATAATTGACACTGTTGTTTTTAATTAATCAGTAATATATTTTTTGTTGGTCCCCCAAACTTTCAAAACAAAATTACCACCCTGTCTCCCACTTTTTCCACAAATTACCCCATGACAATGCCCTCCTCACAAAATAAACTAAGGCGCGTGGTAGACAAATAATATTCTTGCAGAGAATTGAACACCATAGCTAGTCATATGTTAACAGTTACTACAGTATTTTATTAAACATACAAATTGATCCATTCATCTAGTAACTGTGCACACATTGAGAGAACAATTTACAATTTTCACTTCTATATAGCATGTCTTAATTAATTAGATACCATTCCAGGAAAACAAATAACAATAATAACATAATATCTGTCACAAGAGCCTTTGACTATTGTAATTGTTATAATGACTAGAAGATATAATATTTATAATTAGATACATTCTCCCATTGTCTAAGTGTACAGCTCCGCTCGACGACTGTAAGTGCTTGCTTTTCCATTTAGATTTGTTGAAATATTCATCTACTTGGCAGTTGATACTACATAGCAACTAGAAAATTATAGAGGAAGTGGTGGAGACACTGGGTGGAGTCGGTAAAATACTTAATTAGAGGAAATTTGGGGTTACATTTTACTCAGAAGCTGCCAATAAGTACTTCATTTTCAGTCTAGTTATTGTCACTCTGGCAGTTGCTTGTAGGGGGGGGGAGGGGGATATAGGGAGGGGGATATAGGAAGGGGTGGGGCTCAGGGAGCTTCTGCATTATTTCCTTGCCCCTCTCCCTCCCCTCCCCACCCCATAATATTGGGGCTCTCACACTCTGCCCCTACTTCAATCTCCCCCACCGAAGTGGTAAAAAATCTTATCAATCTTTGACCCCCATTAGCGAAACACTTAAACCACTCCCCCCCCCCCCCCCCCACCCCCCCCCCCCCCCCCCCCCCCTCCCCCTCCATCCCTTCCCCTCCCGCACCCCCCCCTCACTTTTGCCCGTCCGC
>WLWI01001183.1_pt1 | contig 22801 bp, 15 predicted proteins | sample 6701501 | NCBI WGS metagenome assembly WLWI01 (sample SAMN12718690, study PRJNA515312) | sponge metagenome | isolation source: marine sponge | host: Mycale hentscheli | place: New Zealand: South Island, Marlborough, Capsize Point | collected 2014-11-01 | reverse complement strand
TTAATTTTTTAATAACCACTCATTCTTTTTTCTATACACGGGGGGGTAATTAGGGAAAGAGACGTAGGGGGCGCCCCCCCCCCCCCCCCCCCCCCAATAGTATCGCACTCATTTCGCTTACTCGATAATTAAAACTTAACAAGAACACCTTACAACAGTTTATGCTGTTTAATAATAATGTGTTTTACTTAATCAGTCCCTTTATCTCATGGCTACTATGCTAAATAAATTATAAGTGCTATGTAAATAAAGTAGCAATATAAAAACTACTGAGTTGGACAATTGAAAATTGGGTATGTATTATTGGCGAGCAAGCAAAATGAGCGAGATACTTAAAGCGGTAGCACAATTGAGATTTCGTGCTGTTTATTTATTTATTTTTGCTCATTTATATGGTACATGCAGCCCTTTTTTCGCCCCTGCCACTAATTACGTAAATTTGTAAAGCGTCTCAAAAGTAATGAAACTGTTAACCATATAAGTTGCTGGCTTGAAAAGCAATCTATTGTGTAGCCTTGGAGCAGACCTAAACACCTTAACTTTTGTAGAAGTATAGTGAACCCAACAGCACTATTTTCTCTTGTCATCATGGAATGGGTTGGTCAAGCTAGAACATTTTTATTTCAACAACTATATACTTTATGCCAAGAGCTGTAGCTCTTAGTTAGTTATCACTTTAAAACTAAGCTAGCTCGCTCATCATTTGTACTCAAGCACAACACTAGTATATATATATATATATATACACTATAGTACGCATGTGTCCCTAAAACAAGCATGCGGTTTCTTCTCAAAATCACAGCTTGTTTGGCTTGCCTCCAGTTTTTTCTGGTACTGTGGAAGTGAAAAGCTTGGTTAAAAAATAGGCTCTATAGAGAATTATACATTCACCCCCTTCCTCCCCTAGGAATTCTTCCTAAATATGTGGTCCTGTATATATATATATATATATATTATATATATATATAATTGTCTAGCAGCTCAGCAGCTTAGCTTTATAGTTTAGTTCTCAGCAACTTTTTTTTTGTTCAATTTTAACTTAAAAAAACATTATATTTTGGCTTCTTGAAACTTCATATTAGGTAATTGTTTAATTAAAAATTTACTGTACTACTTTCATACTTTACAAATAAAATCAGGTCACAATAATTATTGTTAATACTATTCATGAGTTTCTTTCAGTGCACAATTTATTTTCTCTCTTTATTTTTGTAGATCATTAGTGTAATAAACAACTGCAGCAGTCAACAGATATTATATCTGCTAATAGCTATTAATTGCTTTTAAATTAATAAACTTCAATTTTCAACCTCAATCATTCATCAGTTAATAAAAAATAAGAGAAAGTTTTAACAACAATTCATTCAATTGAGTAAGAGTCAATAAAGAAAACCAACAGACACTATACAAATGAAGCACCGAGGGTGCGAACCATCAGTGCTACTATACACTAGCTAGCTATTACAAAGACCAAAAGAATAATTTAGTTGAAGTAGTATAAAAATAAATGTGCCAATGTGTAACTTATGCAAGTCGATAAGTACAGCTTAAAGCAAGTCGATATGCAACTCATGCAATGAAACAGTAAATGTGGTCTTCATAAGAGAAGCTTAATAATCAAGTGACACTCATATGGGAAACTCCGAGCACTCAAATATTGTAATGCAAAGCTACCACCGTCAGCAAAGAAATAATTTTCTCACTTGATGGCACGAATGTAGGGGGTGTTAACAACAACGATCGTGTGGCCTAAAAAAACTAGCTTTTACTGAAAAAAGTTGAAACTAAACTTTATGACACATTAAAGGGACTTATAATGTCCATTGAAACATTTTAATGTTCTTTTTTCAATCTTTAGGAGGCTGCCATCTTTGAGATCCGCTTTTGTTGTGTGAAAGAATGACTGACTGACTGACATATAAACTGAGTACTGTAACCCTCTCGTGCATGAGCACTGAGGGTTAACAAACTTTAACTTAACATAGCAGAAATTATCTGATACACAATCCTTATTGTCATTTACCTGTGCCAATTTTGCTAGGAGAAGTGTCAATTTCCTATAACAGTTAATACAAACATGTATTAGATAAAAATCATGGGTAATAACAAGTGCTTACCTTGCCATACCAAACTTGGTGTTCAGGCTTCATTTTTAATGATGTATTTTCTTTTACACAGTCCATATATCTTGGGTTCAGCTCATTCTTGCTCACAGTACAGAGATGGTCTGATTTTTCATGTTCGTAACATTCGAAAGCAAAACAATATTTCTCGAAATAATGTTTATATTGATCCTTTGAAATATCTGTGTAGAGAGAGTGCAACATGGATCCCGAAACATTCCTTATTGTAGTAGCTATCAATTCCATGATTCTGGGACATAACTCATGCAACTTTTGCTCATAATCACTGGTTCTGTGGATTTGAACCTTGATATACTCTGGCTTGTGAATCATAATTAAAACATCACGATCTTCACCGTATATAAATTCTATATAATTTCTTCGCATTCGATCAGACCTCAATCGAATATATACTCCTCTCTAAAAAACATTTTATAAATTTTGTTACTATAACACAAGAATTTTAATTACTGAATATAACAATAGGGTCTTACTCATTTGAATTAATCAAAATAAGTTATAAATCATAGCGTGTTTCATGACTTTTATCATTTTGTTGTCACCATTTGGAAGGAATACGACCCATGGTGATAGGTATAATACCCCTATAGTTGGAAAAATATGGCAGCATGTTGCAGAGGGCAACTTTCAGATTTTATTACACATACTATGTATAATAAATAGATCAGGATCTATGTATTTAATCAGGTATCAAGTTTTCTGGTATGGTTTATATTTATAATGGATATTGCAAGTTATATAAATCATTAGCTGGATATGTTTGATTAGTGAGTAACTCTGCAAAATTGACAATATTTAATTTCCAACCAAGACTCACCCTTTCCTCACATAGTGGTCAGAAATAATGGTAAAACATCTGGCTATGTGAGTCTACCAAGAAGAAGAGTTACACAGTATCAGATATTTCAATATTATCCTGGACCAAGCTTCTTTTACACATAAATAAATTTCAGGTATTCTGCACAAAAAATTCTCTATTATATGTACAATTTTAGTTTCACCTTGTCACTTGAATAATCCTGCTCAATAATTTTAGATAGCCAATTGAGTATGTTTGCATGCAAGTGGGAGAGAAGAAGAGCCAAGATTAGCTACCGAAACAGATAATTACTGAAATAAACCATTGAAGATTGCATGCTCTGGAAATTCACAATAAAGTGTGTCATTTATTAAGCACATATTATTAAAAGGCTGTCTATTATGAGCAAGGGTGACTAATCTAATTTATTCAAGTCCACTTAAATTAAAGTGATTTGAATGCTTATTTTATTTACAGTAAGAATTAAAAAAGTGAAGAAAATGAACATAGAAAATATGGCTTAAATTCTAAGACTTACTATTTTTGAGCTTTGTTGAATAAGTTTAGCAACTGTAGCAGAAAACACTCCCATAGGTACAAATCCACAATCATAGCGAATATATAAGGGTGAAACTTCATGTGGTATTTTATACTCTTCTTCATACCTCATAATTTCTGTATCGGAGGCATTTGGCAAAATACAAGGCATGAAAAATTTTGTTTCCTCTTTATTTGCTGATGGAATGGGAGCAATTATGTTTAGATGTTCCAACACAATAACTAATACCTCCAGTGGTAGGGGAGTTTTGACTTTACGAGAGAATGATTCGAATGAAAATTGTCCTGTGTTTTTTAATTCAGAAGCAGCTACTTCATGTACTATTCCAGGTTTAAATGCTGCCTCAATAATTTTAGTTAAACTCTGATAGATTTCTTGTGTGTCAGTTATTACAACATCTTTTAGTTCTTTAACATTAGAAAAATGCATACATATACCCAAATTGTAGTGAATAAAGTGCAGAGCTGCTTCAGTCTGGCTTTTATTCATGTTTAAGTGTCTTCCAATTGTGAAACAAGTTTCCACTGTTAACATAACTTCAGGTCTACCACGTAGCACAATACCAAGTATTAACCATTGAATAGGAATCTTTATAGCATACTCATGTATTTTTTGTGACAAGGCTCTTCTCAAGCACTGTATTTCGTCACTCCCTCCATTTTGATTGTCCAATGGGTATACAAGTCGCATCGAAGAATCTCTTAGCGTACTGTTAGCAGGAAAATCATCTTGATACCATTCCTTAATCAAACCTTTTTTGTAGAAAAATGTAGAATCAATAACTTCCTTTAAATTTGTCTCAAATGCATCAATGGAGGAATCATCTTTTACTTTATCTCGATGTGTTCCAATAATGTACACACAATGTTGTCGATTTTCAAATTGCTGTTTTATGTCAGCGCAATCATCAGATGATGAATATAGCATGGAGGATATGCTTACTAAAGCTGAAAGCAAAGTTTCCTTTATAGTAAAATGTGACAATAGTGATGAAGTCTTTCCATCTGTGCCTCGATAGCCTACAGTGTAATGATCATCTAGGTTGGTATTAAGCTTGCAAAATAGCAAATATAATGCAGGCCCTATGGTTAGTGCTGGTAGACAGTCCATTAGCTCAGGTTGACCTCCGGTGTCTTGAAGATATATCATGCACCCATTGTTCAAATGCAGCTTAATTTCACTAAGGCTGTATGCCTTCTTCATTTGAAGACACTGAGAAATATTTTCAGGACTTATTTGGATATCCTCCACTGACAATTCGCTACTAGGTACATTAACATGTGTTTTTTCATGTGTTTCCGTTTCTGGATGTACTGATGAAGGAGATGAGCTTGAAATTTCTTCAACTGATGAATCTAAACTTTTTTGCTCAGGATTCTCTTTAGTGTTTAATGTTTCATTCGGAATATATTGTTGAGGGCTCTTAACACTAGAATCGAATTTGTCTTTTGGTATTGATTGAGTATTAATGAATGTCTCCACTTCTTGTTCAATGTCTTCAACAACTTTCCAATCTTCTCCTTCTTCCTCAGCTAAAATGACACCTCGATATAAGTTTTTGCATGTAATAACAGTACTTTGCTCGCAAATCCCAGTATTGGACTTGTCATCAGATGGGTCTGATGAAAGATTTCTGATCATTTTTGTTAGTCGCTTTCGTGTCACCGTCTTTCCTTGTAATGATGGACCAAGAAAAAGTAGCTTTGTGACAGCAACATTTACAGTATTTTCAGGAGACTTAATCAACTCAAGATAATTTTCTACTGCATTCTTATGATCTAAATAATGAATAAAAAATATAATATATTTGAATCAAAATATGCTGATTTTTAATAGTCACTTTGTCAAATCTACTAAGAATACGAAATTATGTTTAAAAGTAGCAATCAGTTTTTTTGAATAGCTGATGACATATTAGACAAAAATTGAACACTACAATTTACTCTACTGTTTACTAAATAAACTATATTGATTGTCAAAGTCATATTATGGTAGTATGTAGCTAGAATATTGTGATATTTGTACTTACGTATGTAAGGTATCATCTTCTCCTTTGCAAAGTGAAATGCAGCCATTGCTCCGGTGAAGTCCCAATTTTCATAATAACTGCCATCAGCATACTTGGTGACTGACTTTATCACAATAAAACCACTAATTTTGCCACATTTTTGTAACTGATATATCTCATTAAGAGAATAATCTCCTCCTATTGCTTGAGGATTAATAGTGACTTTGTCAACATTTTGAAAGTTGGCGTTACCAAAATCAATTCCTGAAATGATATTGGAACAGTGATAGCTAGCTATACGCTTTTCACTAAGAGAAAAGTCCTCCACTGAATTAATATTGCTGCAAAATATTCTTTTAAGCAAATCACTGATGTCAACAGACTTTGCTTCTTGAATATCAATATTGGCAGAATCTCCCAGTTGTGTTACATCATAATGTTCAATCAGTGAGATACTAGATGATATAAAAACCTCACCAAGTTGTACATCCTTCTTTTGAAATGCATAACCTGTACCAATACATAGAATATATTTAGCTTTTGAGCAGATAACCAGCGCTGCTTCCAAATCTTTTCTTAATTTTTTATCATCAGTAGATTTCACAACCACTATTGGTGAGTTAGCAAAAGACCCAACTACCATGTTGATGTTATCCTTCAATAACGTAGCTTTAATTTCTTGAAATTCTTCACCTATAGGATTTTTCATATTGCAAATAGCTGCCCTGTATTCTTTTTCACCGATTACAGATATAATGAACTCAATTTTTTCCATGTAAGTTATAAAATCTGTGAGAGGGCGTGCAAAGTCTGGCTTATGTGCTGATACCAAATCAGTTTCTTTTTCTAAAGAATACGTGGGATCCTCAAAATCTACAAACATCAACAAATTGGTTATGATAGAAATTGTTAACTAGAATACTAAATAATTATTATATCCAATATATATCTAGTCTAGATTGATTGGAGTTTTTGTGTCAACCACAACTGACCTGAATACATGTACTTAAATTATACCACATTATTCTTCGCCATCTTTACATAAACAACATAAAGTAAAGGTAAATATTGATCTCATTCTAAGAGCTTGAGGAAGAAGCAAAATATAGCATGAACTAACAACAACTTGGTTCCACCAGTTTGCTGGCCTCCAATGTACAATATATACAAATATTAAGCTTCATTCTCTATGTGCTGCATACACCATCTCTTACTTACCCGATTGTGGACCACAATAAATAAATTTTAAGAAAATCAATAAAAACAATATAAAAAACCCAACATTAAAATTGTAACACATCTATGAGATAGAGACTGCACACCAGGCTATGTTTAAGAACACGCATGATCATTTAAAATATAACAAATTCAATTCACACCGTTGAATAAATGTCACTTTATAGTATTTTCAGACCAAAACATAGTTTTAACGGCAACTATACCACATACCGGAACACCAAAATCAGTATTGCTAATGTATTTACCGAAGTTATGCATTAAATCTAATATAAAAATGTAAGTTTAATAATTAGAGTACATTTTAACTACTAAGTACACTTATACTACGAAAATGTTGATACAGTAATGTAAATCATTTAGGGGATAGAACATAGGTCAGACATGGTAGGTAACTAATTATGTCAACATAATTATTACTCATTTCATTAAAGAACACTATTTATTGACCACTGCACCCATGTACCTCAGGCATCATTGCGTGTAGGAAACGTATCTGGTTGCTTTGTACCAATTAGCTTTAGTCGCTTACAACAAGAAATGGACACAAGTTCGGCAAAATATTTTTAGCAGTACAGAGGTCATTCTTGTCAGCTCCCTATTCTGGCCCAGATCCAGTGTTGTGGTACTGTTTGTTGTCCATTGCCTACCATATATCCAGGGCATAGGAAAATGTATCTCCTCTCCCCACACAATATTAATTTGTTGCAGTCCAAAAGTGCAGTAATTTGTCCATTCTATCCCCTCAATTTACAAAATGATTTACATTACTGTATCAACAGTTGATTACAATTATGGTACTTGTTCTTCCTGAAGTTTTAAATAAGAAAAATTAACTAATTATTGTAGCGGGGGTCTGCTCTATCAATTACAAAGAGTTTCCGCCACACCAGATCTAGCCTACTAGTCAACAGTCAACAATGGTTAAAGACTGAATTACCTTACAAAAATCCCTGGCATATATGCACAAATCTAGCTAATGGAATGTTGTCACAACAAATAATTGAATCGTTCATGGTTCATTAATTCCGAATTGAAACCGTCACGATCCATTAGGGTTGCTGTCTGGCTTGTCTGGGATGTCATCCTGTATCTCTAGGGGGCAGTCCCTGACACCTCCCCCCTCCTCTCTGGTCTGGCTCCAAAAATTGTTGCCTGGACAATCCATCCGCATTTGTGTGCTTGTTTCCAGGTCGTTGTTCAATCGTGAAGCGATAAGGTTGCAAAGAGAGTGACCATCTCATAAGCCTTTGGCTGCTGTTCTCCATTGATACGCAGCCTCTATAGTGCCTTATGGTCTGTTTGAAGGACAAAGTTCTGACCGATCAAATAAATTGAAAAGTGTCGAATTGCTGAAACTATGGCCAAACATTCTTTTTCTGTGGCTGTATAGTTCCTTTGAGCTCCATTCAGTTTCTTTGAATAAAATGCTATGGGTCGCTCGCCTTCATGTTTAAAAATTTTGACTCAAGACTGCTCCTATACCTCTCAGTGATGCATCGGTTTGCAGAATGAAAAACAACTCGAAATCTGGCGATCTAAGCACTGGTCTGCTGGTAATAGCTGACTTGAGATCTATGAATTCACTTTCAATCTCGTCAGTCCAAATCAAACTGTCTGGTCGCTTTCCTCCCAGAGCATCTGTCAAGTGCACAGTTCTAGTGGCATATTGGGGAATGAATTTTCTGTAGTAGCCTGTTAAGCCAAGGAAAGCTCTCAAATCTTGTTTAGTTGTTGGCCTTGCAAAATTAGTAACTGCAGAGATTTTTGCTTCCAGTGGTCTGATACATCCTCCACCAATCGTATGTCCTAAAAAACTGCATTTGTTTGCTCCAATGGTGTATTTTTCTGCTCTCAGTGTAAGTCCAGCCTTGGTCAATCTTTCAAACACTTCTTCCTAATGGGCAATATGTTGTTCCCATGTTTGTGAAAAAACAGCAAAGTCGTCAATGTAGGTTGCCACACACTCCAGAATGCCATCAAAAATTCGATCAATAAGCCGTTAAAAGGTAGTAGGCGCGTTTTTTAATCCAAACGACATCCGCTTGAATTGGTATTTCCCGAAGGGTTGATGAGAAGGCCGTCTTTTCCCGATCTTTCATACTCATTGGAACTTGGTAGTATCCTTTGATAATGTCTAGTGTACTGATAAACTTTGCTTGACCCATACGATCTAGCAATTCCTCTGGTCTTGGCATTGCATATCTATCATCATCAGTAATGGCATTCAAATGCTTGTAATCACCACAAAGACGTATTCCGCTGTCCTTTTTTCTGACAGTGACTAGTGGCGAAGACCATGCACTTTTTGACACTTCTATGATGCCAAGCTTCTCCATACTTTTAAGTTCTTGTCGTACTTGGCTGAATAACGCATGAGGTATCCTGTAGATCGGTGCTAGAGTTGGCTTGGCCACTCCGATACGTATTTCGTGGGTTTCTAGATTCGTCAAACCTGGGGTTGAGCTGAAAATTTGAGAGAAATCATCTAGAAGTGCTCTTGCTTGTTCTTTCTGTTCAAGAGATAAATTGTCTCCAAACATTGGATTGTTGGCACCTTTATCATCCAACAAGACAACTTCTCCTTCGTCCTCAGTCATACCATCAGGAATGATAGACAATGCTAACGCTTTCGCAGTAGGCGTGGTCCATCGTTTCAACTATCTTGCTTTTCTTTCCTCTTCCAGGGGTAGCGATTTGGTACGTCACTGGTGATATTTTCCTTTCAATAGTGAAGGGCCCTGAGTAACATGCCTCTAACTTGCTATGGCCATCCGGCATCAGTAACAGAACCGACTCTCCTTCTTCGAAAAATCTAGGTCTGGTTCCCTTATCATAAAATTCCTTGTACTTCTGCTTCGCTGCCTGGTCACGTTCTTTCGCCATGTCGGCCATCGACTTCATTTTGTCGTAAAGGTTAGACAAATAATTACCAACAGACAGTGGGAAATTTTCAATTTCTTCCCATTGCTCCTTCACCAGATCGAGTGGACCGCATACTTGTCTACCGAAGAGCAGTTCAAATGGCGAGAATCCCGTTGCTTCGTGCGTAGCTTCACGGTAAGCAAAAAGTAGCATCGGCAGGAGTAAATCCCATTCTTTTCGACCTTTTCCAGACTTCTGCATCATCGCTTCGTGCTCATCGCGAGTGATTTCTTTCTGCTCCGCCTTAGCTTGCTGTCTGGTGACCACAGAAACTGTCTCTTTTGTTTCCTTGGCTTGAAGTTCTAAAGCATCACGAAGAAGTTGCTGCAAATTCTCACAATCTCTTCCAAGGAGAATATCGTGCGGAGGTTTCTCCACTACAGCAGCCTTTAGCCATATCTTCTGATTTCCAATCATGATCTTTAATCGAGCCAATGGAAATGCAACTCCAATCGAATGTACTCCAGCTATTCTTAGGGTCTCTCCAGTGTAGGACGCTACCGGAACAAGGTCAGCCGCGATAACAGTCGTGTCAGCTCCTAAGTCCAGAACCAGGTTACAGACGTGCACTCCGATTTTGCACCGAGCAGTGTGCCAAGGTACTGACTGTCAGTGCATCCCTCGAACCACTTCTTCACGAGGCAGCGGTAACGCTTACCGCAGACAGTCCAAGTTTCACCATGTTTTCTTTTCAGTTTGTCAATTTTAAGACGGTAGGTGTCTTTGTTGACATTGTAGTGACTGAACAATGCCTTCCGCAACGTGTCGTAGTCCTTACGTTCATCTGAGTTGAGCGCCAGATATACCTCAGACGCGTCAGGGTTCAGAATGGGGCCCAAATGTCTGCCCCACCTAATTTTTGGTACTCCATAACAGTCCATGTGCATTTCGAAGGCACTGAAGTATGCTTCGACGTCTTCCTCTCCAACAGTATCTAGTCTACGAAACTTAGGAATGTCCCGTTCAGCTGTTGTGGCCGATTCTATTGGTACGGCAGGCACGGTGAGGGAAGTGGCACCCGTAAAACTTCCAATAAAGTCTTGCCAACGTTTCTCCCTTGCTTCCTCTTCACGTCGCCGACGGTCTTCATCTCTTGAGCGAGCTTCGTGCATTTCGTGGAACAATTTCGCCAGCAAGTCGGTTGTAGGGTCGATGCGAGTTGCCGAGTCTTCCAACGTTGCCCTGTCCTCCAGCGTGGGCCTCTCCTCAATTCTAAATATTTCCTCGCTCACTTCGGTGTCTGACATTATCGATCTACTGTCAAGCTCACCTTCTTCTGTTTCAATATCTTTTCCCAGTTCGGTGTTGTCGTCCTTACAACGCTTGGTATTGCTGAGTCCTTTTGCTAAAGACTCGTTTCGATCGTAGTGTCGAGGACCTACACTTGTTGACTAGTTGAATATCTGTCGAAGATAACCTGTCGAAGGTGCTTCTGTCAACAAGTTCAGTCCTGAATCGAAAGTAGAGATGTCGATGAAATTTCCTAGGTTCCGCTGCCACCAACTGTAGCGGGGGGTCTGCTCTATCAATTACAGAGAGCTTCCGCCACACCAGATCTAGTCTACAAGTCAACGGTCAACAATGGTTAAAGATAAAGTATTTATTAGAATCTAGAGAATCAATGTGTAGCCATTCCAACAATCGTTAGACTGAACTACTTTACAAAAATCCCTGGCATTTATGCACAAATCTAACTAATGGAATGTTGTCACAACAAATAATTGAATCGTTCATGGTTCATTAATTCCAAATTGAAGCTGTCACGGTCCATTAGGGTTGCTGTCTGGCTTGTCTGGGATGTCATCCAGGATCTCTAGAGGGCAGTCCCTGACAATTATAAAGTTTCCTTGAGTCACACATTTATTGTAACTATATAATATTATGTTTAACAAACACAAAGTAGCCAAGATATAAATGAATTGTTCCCAGGCCTAAACTGAAGCTTGTACAATAATGTCACTATTTTTACTTCCAATGTAATTTAGATTATCCCTTTACTATGAGCAATCTTGTTCTTCGAAAGTGGACTGACTCTAATAACAAGAAACAAAGAATTCAAATAATCTCAGAACTTAGTCCTCAATGAATTGACATCAGTGACTTTCTTGGATTCTGTCCGGCTCTCACCCATCAAATAGTACTCAACTACAACAGAGTACAAAATCGTAGCAAAAAAGTCATACGTTTATGGCTCAGCAGTGAAGAAGGAGCATATCGTTATTCCACCACATGGGTCTAATTGAACTATTGGAGTAATTGAATTACCAAATTTAGCTTCAGAACTTCAAGATGTAGTGTGCCAAACTACAGTATTAGGTAAATCACTAGAATTACACAGTATATGATAAAGTTGTTTGAATGTGCACTAGTTGCAAAGTATACATTTTATTGATGTTTTGTAGTGGTAAAGCCTCTTTAATCCACCAATTATGGCTCCTCTCCAGAGGGTGAGGGGTTCCCGGTTAGACCGAAAAAATGTTCTGACAGTACATAAGTGGTGATCTGTTGAGTACGAGACTGCAGCAAACGGTACTACTCAACAGTATAGAGGTAAAATGTGACAGTTTTGGTAATTGTGGGTTGTCGTAGCTCATTGGCTAGACAGCAGTGGTTAAAGCCAGGGGTACTAGGTTTGATTCACCAGCGACTACTGAGATTTTTTCACATTTTACCTTTGTTGCTGTTTAAACCCCTTTAAAAGTGAGAAAGGTTCAATATAGCTATAACATTAATGTAACAACAGTACGATACTTTGAGGAATACTTGTTACATATTCAAGTCACACAATTATTGTTTCAAAAATATTTTGTAACCTTTGAATTTATTTTTTAAGTTTCTTCCCTGATACTAGCAGCAGTATCCCGCCAATTTTTTAGATCATTAGTGTTACCACCCTGACTCTCTACCAACTGAACACTACAATGAGACCATCAAAATACCGTATGTGATGAAATTTGAACAGAATCTTTCAGTGCAGAGTGCAATATTACTGGCGGACATCGGCCAATTTCCGTTCAATCTTTCATATTAGCCGCTCAATGGCGCACCCGCGCAGTCCTCGTGGCCAATCGTTATTTTTGGAAAGGAGGATGGAGGTCAAAGTCTAGCTTACAGCTGTCATTGTTACTCTGCTGACTATGGTGAGTTATCGAGGTGCATCTACGAGTTCACTGGGCGCTTCTACTTCACAGTCGGACAGTGGGAATAAAAAAAGGAGTGTTACCTACGCGACATTTCAAAAATGGTGCCAAGATTTTGACAGGGAGATACAAACACTGAGCTGGCTTGACTGCAACACGATCTTCTATAAAGATGGGAAAAAAATAGTTACACATCTAAAATGCTCTATCTGTACAAAATTCAAAGCAAATATTAAAGGGAGAAGGAACTATAGTGCACGCTGGAGATGGGGCGGACAGTCTTCGAACAAGCAATATTCGAGACCATACGACCGCAGCTCAACACATTCATGCCTCTTTTCTACTCAGACAAGCGTAAGCTCTGGCTAAAGGTGAGAGTGTTGTATCGTATGCGCCTATATAGCAAAAGCATTGAAAGAGGGACAAAGACTAATGTAAAGACACAAGTTTGATATTTTATACTTCATAGCTAGGTAAAAGCTACCTTTTCGCAAGTATCCTCAGCTAGTGAAACTAGAAGCTAAGCATGGTGTTAGTGTGGGAACCAACTACACAACTGAAACGGCTGGCAAGGAGATTACTCACTATATTGCTGAAAGTGTAAGGGAAAAATTGTGACTTTGTCTTGGTGCAGCTAAATTTTTTCACTGATGCTTGATGGCTCAACTGATAGTGGTAATATTGATAATGAAATTGTTTTAGTTGTGTGGTTTCATCAAAATGGGCTTGACGAAAGGTATACACTAGACAGGGGCGTAGTCACCGGTCCGGTTTAAACAACCGGACCACTTTTAATGCTTCAAACGACCTTTACCCAATCGTTGACGACACTTACCGATGCTAATTTCCGGTTGAGTACAGGTTATCTGCAGTTGCTGAATTATGGCCCAGAAGCCAGCTAAGTGTGCCATACCTAGCCTCCCTGAGAAGCCACACCAGCCTTTACCCTTCAAGTTTCCAAAGCGATCATTCAGAAAGACTAAGCCAGTGCAATCCTCAGCTCAGAGCCGTTGGTTTTCTACATGGCCTTTTCTTAACTATGACGAAAGTTTAGATGCTATGTTTTGCCATCCTTGTGTTACTACTGCTGCAAAGAAGAATCTCTTCCTAACTAGTAATAATGCAGCAGATTCTTTTGTAAGTGACATAGCTATAATCTTTATTATTTCTTCTTATTATTGTTGTCATTATTATTATATTATTGTTATTAGCATTAGCTAGTATTTTGTATAATATTGTCATTATTAATGCTACTACTACTATTATAATTATTACTATTATTTATACTACTACACTGCTACTGTAATTGTGCAATTGTAATTGTAGGTTACTAATAATTATACTAATTGGAAGGATGCTACAATTGCATTTAAAAAGCATGCCCAGTCCAAATGCCATGCTGAGGCTATTGAAGCTGTGATAACACTTCCAAGCACTAGTAAGAGTTTAGATGAAATGCTTATTTTGGAACATAAGAGAGCAAGGGAAGAAGCAACAGTAATGTTGCACCTGATACTATCCAGTGTATGGTTTTTGGCAAGACAAGGGCTGGCTCTGCGTGGGCATAATAGTGACGAATCAGGTAATTTGGTGCAACTTCTGAAACTGAGAGCTCAAGATAAACCAGAAATGCTTAAATGGCTTGAGAAAAAATCTCAAAAACATGTTTCGCCTGAAAATCAGAATGAAAGGCTACAACTAATGGCAAACAAGGTGGTAAAAGATATATTGGAGCATATTCATACCTCGCCATTCATCACACTTATGGTAGATGAGACTACAGACAAGTCTAACCAAGACCAGCTGACTGTGGTTATACGATGGGTTAGTGATGAGTTTGAAGTTTCAAAAGAAGTTTTAGGTCTTCATCATATGCAATCGATTGATGCATTGAGTATTGTAAATGTTATAAAAGATATTTTGCGAAGGTTTCAAATTCCTTTTGCTAAACTACGGGGCCAGTGTTATGATGGGTGCAGCACAATGGCAGGAGCGAAGTCTGGAGTGGCCACAAGAATTCCAGAGATAGAGCCACGCGCAGTATTTACACACTGTTATGGCCATGCACTGAATCTAAGTGTAGCTGACACCATCAAGCAGTCGGTTACAATGAAGGATTGATTGTCTTGATACATGTACAGAAGTAATTAAACTTATAAAATTTTCTCCCAAACATGAAGCAATGTTACAAGTATACGAAGACGAAAGTGGGAGTGAAACTTCTGGAGTATGCAATCTTTGTCCAACAAGATGGACTGTCCATGCAGAAAGTCTTGCCAGTATTTTAGACAACTATGAAAACATTCAGATATTGTGGGAAAGAGCTTGTGATTCAGGAACTAACTCTGAAATGAAAGCAAGAATTAGAGGAGTTGAAAGTCAAATGAAAACATTCAAGTTTTATTTCAGTTTTGTCCTTTCAGAAATGATTTTTTGACATACTGACAAGCTCAGTCAAACTTTACAACAGCCTAACTTTTCTACTGTAGAGGGTCATGCTGTAGCTATGCTGACTGTAAAAACATTACAATCTTTGCGAACAGAGGAAAACTTTGAGCTATTTTGGAAGAAAATTAATATTAAATGTCAGGAATTAGAAGTTTCAGAGCCACAGTTAGACAGGAAGCGCAAGATCCCCAAGAGATTTGACCATGGAAGTGCTCAGGCTGAATATCCAGTATCAGCTAAAAGTGAATATAGAAGAATTTTTTTTGAGAGTTTGGATTCAGCAAAGATTTGACCAGAAGGGCTTCAAAATTTTTTCGAATATTGAACAGCTTCTTTTCAAAGCATGCACTGGAAAGTCACATAGTGAAGAACTAGATAAAGTTTGTGAATACTTCAATGATGACTTCAACATAAAAAATCTGATTTCAAAATTGACCACTTTGAGAGAATTGTTTCAGTCAACTTCAGCCGGAATTACTCCATCCGTAAACAGTATAAAGTCTTCATTATTATCACTAACTAGCGCTCAAAGAGTGTTACTTTCAGAAGTGTCAAAGTTGTTCAAACTTTTACTTGTTCTTCCTGCTACAAATGCAACTTCTGAAAGATCATTCAGTGCCGTACGTATAGTGTTAAGTCATATTTGAGAAGCACAATGTCTCAATCTCGGTTAAATCACCTAATGATTTTACATTATCACCAGGATGCAGCTGATAAATTAGACTTAAAAATAATTGGCAATGAATATATTTCAAAGAATGAAGGTAGAAGGAGTACATTTGCTAATTTTAGTTAAATCGTAGCTATCTATTTTTAATATATATATATAATATATATACAGTATGTACTAACTAGCATTCCACATCTTATTAAAGTCAGTTTGACATTCATTTAATCACATTTTGTTATTAGCAGTACAATAAATTTATCATATTTCAACTTGATAACGATAATGCTGAGTCAGCAAAACCTAACCTGACCACTTTCTAGATGGCCACTACATTTCTGCTAGAACAAGTTATTTTAATGTGTACAAACCTCATAGTACAAGTGGTGAAGGGATTATGGAAGGATTGAGCTCTGTTAAAAAAAAATGGGCATGGCTGAGCTGCTTGCAACATGTTATAAGTTTGTTGGGTTTGGTACTGATGGGGTTTCTGCTGACATAGCACATGCAGGATTGAAAGGCTTGGTTGAGAGGGAATTTCCATGGATAATTTGGATGTGGTGTTTGGCTCATTGCTTAGAACTGGCAGTGAAGGATGCATTTAATAATACACCTTTCAACCATATTGATGACATGCTTCTAAAACTGTACTACCTGTATGAAAAATCTCCCCAGAAATGCCACCAACTGGAGGATATCATCAATGATTGGAAGGAGTGTCTTGCCTTTGATGATTTTGGTACGAGACCTGTTAGAGCTAGTGTCTTTCGCTGGATAGCACATAAATGGAACGCAATGAAACGTATTCTCTCGAAGTATGGTGCATATATTAGCCATTTAGCTGCTCTATGTCAGGATAATACTTTGAAATCTATTGATAGAGTGAAGATGAAAGGTTACTATGACCAATGGATTGATGGAAAGTATTTGTTGGGTTGTGCTTTGTTTGTAGACCTCTACAGTCCCGTTGTTATTTTATCAAAGCTAATGCAGAAAGATTACCTTGATATTATACTGGCAGCTCTTTCTGCATGGTCTCCTCAATTCTGTCCAGAGTTAGATAAACCTTTAACACAAAGGCCAGTATTTGCAGCAACACTCGATTAATGCAACTATTGTTGGTGAATCATTTTCGTACCAATATCAAGAGTTGAAAAGATTTTCAGTTGCAAAGACCTATTGTGAAAATAATTATAGCGATTATTGTGATATAAGTACTCTGGTCTGATACTCAGTTATTGCGGGATATTATTCTTGTACTTGCAACTCAGGGTTTCACTTTCCATCCAAGCATAATGACCTATTTAGTATTCTTAGGAATGTTCTTTAGAGACAGCGGTCTTATTTCTTGTTCAGAGCTAAGTTAAGTCAGTTTTGGGGACCAGCGGCATGGAGTTACTTTACCCCTTCAAAATGACTTAAAATAGAGTAATGTGCTCCATATACTGGCAAAGGATGACCAGAGCCTTCAGCTTCCTCAGCAATATCCACAATATTCTCACTGAAAAAGTTGCTTGACACTGCCATCCTCTGCGAAAATGCTTGTAAGCAAAGTTGCGCAAACAGATCTAAAATGGTTAGACCACATGCGTAGCTACTGGTAAATTTAATACACGCAAGCCACAGGCCCCAGGAGTTGAGTGCTCTAAATCTAACAGTAGCAACGCGATTATGCTCTAAGTATTAAATAGTATGTTAAATTAAAATCTAATATCCTCAATACACTGCAAAGATAATGGCTAATACTTGCTGTTTACTGTTGCATGTTTCAATATTTTGTTGTTTGTGTATAATAATTGCACTGTATAACACATTATAATTCATATAGAGTTAACATGCAAAAGTTAATAAGGATGGAATTTTTTTTGGAAAAAAACAACAACCAAAGAGTTAGAAAAGAATAATAATCAACTAGATATGTATCTGATCAAAGAAAATTTTGGTAATTCAACTGTTTACTACAATACTATAATTCAAATGGTTAAGTAAAAAATGCTACATTTATTTGGCAAAGGCAAATATAATAGTAATTGAAAAACAAGTCAATGAAACTATAACTATAGAGCACTTAGCTTATTCTAGCAGCAATACTTTAATATGGTGCGGTAACATTCTTACTGCAGTTTAAGTGCAGAAGAAATAGACATCAAATAATCCATTAATTAATAAATGGCATCAGTGCATCATTTTAGACACTACATGAACTAATTTGGCAGTTTCTTAAAAGATTAAGCACCATTAATTTATATAATTCACATAATAATTATCGTTGTTATCAATCAATGGTGACTCGCTTGCTTCACCAGTTTACAATGACATTACTCAGAATCAAAAACATTTCATTATGTTTCAAAGATCAAACTGAGGTATAATGTATAGTTATAAATGTATTATTCTACTTACACCTTTATAATGTCTAATACATTAAATCATGTCAACAACTTGTAATGATAATATTACCTTTTAGTAGTTTCTTTGCTATTAGTCTATCTTTATTTCTCAACTCTGAAGAATTTATAATTTCAGATGCTTTCCATTTAGTGGAGGTGGCTACTTTTTCTATATATACAATGTAATTATGCCTTAGTTAAATTTTATTCTACAAATATAATAAAAAATGCTAGGTATAAACGTGAACTAATTATTTATTAGTTATAGCTATCACTTCTCTATAGCACTATACATTCTATTTCCACATTCCAAAGTAATAAAAAAACAAATTAACAATGTAAACTCAAAAGAACATTAAAAAAATTCATCCAATAATTTAAATATAAACATTACATGTTACATTGAAAAGGCAATTATAAAATTAGTCTCAGTTTAAGCTTCTCATGTTAACAGCAGTAAAAATAATGCATTAGGCTAGAAATTATTCAACTGTGTGGAATAATAAATAAAGTAACACAAGTAAATTATGTGAATTATTTTCTCATGCACTGAAATGATTCAGTGAATATACGCACATACCATCAGACTATAGTACGAAAATATTAATTAAATAATCATGTATTTGTAGCTAGCTGACATTTTGTTTGATAATTGACAGTACCTTGCTTGATTTCTATAAAAAGTATAAATAACATGTTCGTGTTTTTTTTTTTACTAAGTTTTGTGAGTGGGAGATATAAACAGTTGTGGTCTTAAATTATTGTAATGATATTAATAGATTGTCTTTTCTTGAGAAACTGTTACAGTAAAGTATGCTTGAACAAATGTTACTACCCAATTATATAACATCAGCTAATTTGGTAACATGAACTCATCAAAAATTTGTAAAATGTAATGAAATATGAGAATGAAATTGTATATTCTTTATGTAATGACCAAAATATTTTTATTAGTGTAAACAATGGTCTTCTAAAAAAAATAAAGAATAAATTACAATGAGACAATGTTTATAACACAGAACTTCAAATATGTCAATATACCTCAGTTAAAAAGTAAATTATTTTATAAAAATCAGTAAACTCACCAATTCTTATTATTATAGTGTCTGAGAGGTGACGATTGTGTTGATTAGCTCCTCCAAATAGCACTACTTCAGTGAGTTCAGAAGAAATAACAAATGCAGCTGCACAGTGACTATCTCTAGGCTGTGGCAATTTGGCTATCTGAAGTGGCAAATATTGAACAAATAAAATGAATAGTAAATGTATGAACTTAGTTGTTCAGTATAGTTAAAATTGCACTTCAATATTTTACATATGCTGATTAAGATTAATCATTTACTAATAAGACATTTACTGATTTACAACCATAGTGGTCTGAAATAAAAAAACATCATATTTTCCTAACATGGTAGGAGTAGATGTAGATATAATTTCTTACAATAAAAATAGCTTTAGAGCATTAATTCAATTATTTCATCACAAGTTAATTGCAGTATACTAGTGGTGTGCTTGAGCACAAATGGGGAGCGAGCCTTAGACTACACTATTGTTATTCAAACTACTAAAGTAAAGTCGAGTTGTTAAATTACGCATATAAAAGGGGAATCAATGCCATAGTAACCACTCCCCTCAACTGTTTGAACTGAAAAAGTAGCAACAAAATCAAGTAACATTATTTAAAATTTTCTTTGTGATATTCTTAATAGTAGTTGTAACGCACAATACTTTCACACAACTGAACATACCTACGCAAGACTTACCTTCGCGGTTCGTCTAGTGGACAATGAATTTTCCAGTAAATGCTGTTGAATAGGGCTTATAACTGTGACAAATAGCGACTAATTCGAATAGAAATGGAACTCCCCACCCAAAAGAATTCAAAGCCCGGTACACAATTCAATTTCTAAGGTGATACGGGTAATGGTCGCTAAACCGGAGGATTCTGTTTAGTGAAGTTTGGGACGGGGTCGAACGTGGAGCGAACACAAAAATACGGAGGGTCAAAGTACAAAATGACACTACGCCAAATTTCAAATGCCGAAACAACTTAAAAGACCCCAAGCGTGCCGTGAAAAGACAAACTACTTTTTATTCTCTCTCGTTCTCAAAGTACAATCAACGGGGAATGGGCGGAGTTTCAAACAAGCAGCTAAAAAAACGGCATAGCTTTGAGAATAGTGCATGCAATCTACAGCTTACCTCTGGTTGAGAGTTTACCACTACATGGAGTAGAGTAGCCAAGGATTCCGACAAGACAGGCTGTGAGACGCTCTGAAAGCTAAAAACATGACATCAGTATTCATTGTCAACCCCTGGAGAACATCATACGTACTGTTTTCATCCCAACTGTCACAGGAAGACCGCCACCCAATGACACCAACAGAGACATGTTCGCTTTGCCTGCCCGATTGGGGGGCTTGGGTTTATGCAATCCACTTGGACAGTGTGACTTTGAGTTCTCTGCATCAACCGCAATTTCTGGGACACTGAAAGATCTGATATTACAAAAACAATCGGTCTACTCGTATGAGTGCCTTGCTGCCCAGATCAACCAAAAGTCAACCATCAAGCAGCTGAGACGGGAGCAATCCGTACTTGCAGCTGAAGAACTGAAACAACGCCTCTCCCCAACAGGTGCGAAGGTGCTGGCACTTGCGAGTGAGAAAGGTTCCTCAAATTGGTTAGCATCTCTACCAATTGAGGAGTTCGGCTATAGCCTACACAAAGGCGCATTCGTGGATGCCCTGTCCCTTCGTTATGGTTGGCCTCCCCCAGGCACCCCCACCCACTGTGTCTGTGGAGAAAAATTTTCTGTACATCATGTGCTGTCGTGCCCTCATGGTGGCTTCCCCTCAATCCGACACAATGAGATAAGAGACGCTACTGCCAACCTGCTAACTGAGGTATGCCATGATGTCATGGTAGAACCTAATCTACAACCTTTGACAGGTGAAACCATGTCTCACAGAACCTCTAACTCAAATGAGGGAGCAAGACTAGACATCGCAGTGAACGGCTTCCGGGGTGGCCGATACGAGAAGACATTCCTGGATGTAAGGGTTTTTAACCCGCATGCACCGTCTAACAGCAACACCAGCATCAACAACTGCTACAGGAAACACGAAAAGGAAAAGAAGAGGGCCTACGAACAGCGCATCCTAGAAGTCGAAGACGCATCGTTCACACTAATTGTCCTTTCTGCAACAGGGGGAATGGCCAAGCAGTCTACTTCATTTTACAAAAGGCTAGCATCCCTTCTAGCAGATAAGTGGGACCATAAGTACAGCCAAACCCTCTACTGGCTACGCTGCAGACTATCATTCTCTCTCTTGAGGTCAGCTATCCAGTGCATCCAGTGGGGCTGTTCTTCTCCGAAGACACACCATCTGATGCCCCACCCAAACAGACCTAGTCAGCAACGAAGCACAGCTAACAAATCAATGACTACATTTGCTTTCTGTTTTTCTATTTTCACATTTGACTTATAAACTTTTTGTCTCACGTAAAACTAAACAAAAAAAAAACAAAAAAAAGCGGCTGTACAATTTAATTGCGTCTGCGGAGTACGCCGTTAAGTATACGGAAACATTAATTATACCAGAAGTGGAAATTCAATTTATGTATTCTCGATTTCTAGTTCAATTGCTTTGCTGAATACAGCCCAGTTCATCTGCCAGTTTCTCTGCGGGTCGAAGGTTTTACCCTCCAATATTTTAGCACTAAGTTGAGATAAATTGTAGCTTTTTATTAGCATAAAAAACTCAATTTTTTTTGTTTTAGTGAAGTTCCCCCTTTTCCCATAAACTGTCACATATACTGACAAACAAACATCCCCGATTTTCCATTGTGTTACCCCTGTAAGTGTCTCGCTCGCTACGCTCGCTCGCCAATAATACTAGTGGTGCACTCGAATAGCGCAAATGCATGGCGTGCGAGCAGACTCTTTTTACACAGAAATTACATCTAACTGTAGTGCACAGTGTAACCCTTTCCATTCTCAGTTAGCATCAGAGAATCTAATGTCTCTGATCCCAGACTAAACTAACAGAGTTACCTGAATAAACTTCAAAAGCAGTGGCAAAGAAGCGCAGCTTGACAAAGACTTCACAATTGTTTCAAGAAGAGAGCAGCTATAAACTTTTTGGTTGAAACAAAGTTGCGTAAGGCAGTGCAGCAGGATTCTCCGTGCTCGTTAATTGAAAAATACTGGAACTGTAAACGCTTTACCTAACTTACGTAATTAGGAGCGCGGGCGACATTTTTTGACGTACGCATACATGCCTATATATCTGAAATCTCAATTGAACACGACTGAGAGTCAGCTTCGCTCGCTTCGCTCGTTCGCTGAACTATTTTTATACTAGTGGTGCGCTCGAATAGCGCAAATGCATGGCGAGCGAGTAAATATATGAGTATAGGTAAAGATGATTTGTGAAGGAAATCGCTAAATAATAGCAATGATTAGGCATGAAGAGTTAACAA
>WLWI01001182.1_pt1 | contig 22803 bp, 19 predicted proteins | sample 6701501 | NCBI WGS metagenome assembly WLWI01 (sample SAMN12718690, study PRJNA515312) | sponge metagenome | isolation source: marine sponge | host: Mycale hentscheli | place: New Zealand: South Island, Marlborough, Capsize Point | collected 2014-11-01 | reverse complement strand
TAGTAATGGTCACTCTATTACTGTGTTATCTCAATACCAGGCAAGTGGATGACCTGCAGTTCCAGTTGGAGGAGCAGAATGTGATCAGTGGTGACCAGCTGGAGACAGTGGCAGAGTCCAGCACTAACCAACTCACTGTCATCCAGCGACAGCTAGAAGAGGAGAAAGCTCTCAATTCACAGCTGCAGGAACAGGTCCAGGTAAGAGCTTTGTAGCGCCTCAGGTAGGCAAAGCGCATCTGCGAGTAGTATGGAGTTGTTGTTTTTTCACTACTTTACTAAAGAATAATTGCTTCAGTGAAAAGTAATTTTTGGTGCATTGTGATGTATTATGGGACCAGTTGTTATTCTGATGTAATATATTATACAACTTATAATTATATTATTACATAACATACATTTGGTAAGGGATCATCAACTGGTACTGTTAAGCAAGTACAAAATCAGTAAATGTTGACAAAGGTACAAAATAGCTCTTGTGCTGCTTCTGCAGCACGTTTGGATGCTGACTGGTGTGTGGTAAAGGGTCGTCAGTTATTTGCCCGTACACAAACAATGGTATGGTCTGAATTACAGTACATGTAGACAAATACTCTCCAGTCAGTATTTCCATCTGAAATGAGCCATTATAAAGGTACATGAAATTCATATTACAATAAATTAGTCTATTTGCCAGTTCTTCTGAAAGTTGCTGTTGTTCCATACTGTATGTATTCAGTTTGTGGCATTCTTGTGGAGTCGCTCAAGTCTTGATAGTCTCTACTCAATAGGATATCAATGTTTGCATAGATGTGCTCATCACTCTGTTCTTCCCTCTGCTCTGATTTATCTGAGTATAATTAATAAATAGCAACCAAGTACCTTAATGGAATGTACAATTTAACTTTAATTAGCAGCTCATACTTCTGTTTTTATTAATACTAGTTTTACGTGTCTTTTTTTATTTTTTTTTTATATATAATTACAGCATAACTCCACTTATTTCAAGTCGTTAAAGTAGAATTGATTATTATTCTCACCTGATATTGTGGCAGTAGGAAGCGTTGTTTTCCAGGAATTTTCTATATAGCCACTGTCGTCTTCGGAAGTTCTCTGGCTAGCCTGGGAGATCTTCCTGTCCCAGCTCCTCATCCCGTACTCTAACTCTCTGACTAAAGACTTCTCGTGTCCGGGCTCCTGGCCTGGCCAATTACTAGGCGAGGTAGGAGGAGATGTGGCGTTAGTGTTAGTGGCGCCCAGTGGGACAGCTTGTGGAGTGGGTGCAGACGGAGTTGCTTTTAGCCGGTAGTGAACCACCTTGGTCGAGCCTGGTAAAGTGATGGCACTGGAAGCTGGTGGAATGTTGTCACTGACGAGGTTCTCCATGGATTGGGCTCGGGTATTCTGCTGCAGGTGAGCTGGTATCAGGATTGGTGTCTTCTTGGCTTCAAAATCTAATTGGAGGGGAGAGGGGGGGAAAAGCACAGCAATCAATCATGTGATATACGGTTGTCCAGTGATTTAAGTTCCGAATATCATATTAGATGTACAATAATAATAAAAAATATTAAAATTATTTCTATCTGAACCTTACTCTCGTATTTATTCGCTGCCAGTTTCACTCCAGCAGCTGTGAGAGACTTCTTCAGTGCTTGGTGGAATTTCTCTAATTTTTCATGTGATTCTGCGATGCCCTCCATTGTCTTGTTGGACTTCTTTTCTCCTTCGACCATACTCTTTTTTATAGCATCCTTCATCTTGGTGGCCTGTTCAGCAAGCTGTGTGGCCAAGGTGTACGCAGTGGGCATGATATCCCTTCTCTTCCTGTCTGGTGAACTTGTGTAAGACTCTAGAGCTAACCTGTCCTTCTCTTGCTGTTTTTTAACGTGCTTGAAGGCACTACTTTTTATGTATTCCTTGACAATCTGAGCCAAGTCCTTGCGCCCTATTTTGGAGAGCATCTCCTTCAGGTTTCCCGGAGTAAGGCAGTCAAAGAAGCCATTCTCCACCATCTCTTCCATTAAGTGTATCCCAGTGTCTCTTTCAGGTAAGGGTTCTGGGATTTGGTGGACAAACCTGATTCCATGAAGGTTTGCAGGATTGAGCTTGCTGCCAACTTGAACTAGCAAGTACTTGAAGTTTTCCTGCAGTGTTGATAACTCTGTCTCCATCTCTGTCATGCTCATCTGTTAAATTGCTGTTGCTATTCTAGTACACAAAGTAAGTGTTTAAATGAGATTGAGGATACAGTAGTATTAGCGGCATTTGAAGGGGGTGTGGCAGGGCAGCATACAATGTGGATTGAGGGTTGCTTATGTAAATTCATAAAGGAATGAATATTGATTCTTGTGTCTTATGAAAATAATTACTCAGGATTTACAATACAGCACAGTATGAAGAATGGTGTGACGTTTGCGTAGTGTGGTGACGTCGTTTAGCATTTCCTTGTTATCTTGTGTGATACACATGACCCTGTGATTGTATTACACATGTTGTCTCCAGATGGTAGTAAATTCCTGGTCACTCTGTGGTGCTCTGAGACAGGAACTTCATGTTAGCTTGATGTGTTATGTGTAGTTGTTGTTGTTGTTGTTATTGTTGTGATTAGTGTGTTTGTACCCTCACAGTGCACAGTATACTCAGTCTTAGGGTCAATCGTTCCGCCAATCATACTTCTGAATATTTAAAAGTTATATTAGCAGAAATGTTTGTTGTTAGTGTGTTTGTTGTTTGCTCCAGTGGCTAGTTGTCGTACACAAATAACTACAAACAAATCAGCATGTGTCCTTCACCTACATGCTTGTTATTGCTAGCTGATAAACCAGTTCACTTTGATTTTTGTTTTATTGTTGTTATCTTTATACATCTATTTTTCTTGTGGCAATACCAAACCAAGTTTTCCCTTCCTGAACCAACCTTAATTTTATAGAAACAATTATAAACATTAACATAATAACGCATTCCATGAAAGTGATACGTCATTAAATGAATGAAGACCTAGGTCTTGGATGTGGCAGTGGACAAAAATCGACAGCTTCGTAGCCATCCTCCGGGGTATCAAGGTCATCGTAGGTCACTGAGCATGAGCGGCGGTGATCCTCATCCACTATGGAGCATTCTGTGTCCTCCACAGACAAGATGGGAATGTTTATGTACATTTTCAATTGAGGTTGAGGTTGAGGCTCAAGAGAATCTGGGTCATCTGAAATGTTAACATGACATGAAATGTACCAGGTCATAGTTTCTTCTGTACAGTAGACCAAATATCATTTCACACAAGCTCATAATACCCACAATTTCCTAATGTGTCGTACGTTTAACAAAACTAGCCCTATCCCTCAAAATATGCACTTATATGTCAAATTGTTATTGTGTTCATACTTGTGTTGTTATTATTATTGTTATTGCGTTCATACTTGTGGTGTTATCATTATTATTATTGTGTTCATACTTGTGTTGTTATTATTATTATTATTATTGTGTTCATACTTGTGTTGTTATTATTATTATTATTGTGTTCATACTTGTGGTGTTATCATTATTATTATTGTGTTCATACTTGTGTTGTTATTATTATTATTATTATTGTGTTCATACTTGTGTTGTTATTATTATTATTATTGTGTTCATACTTGTGTTGTTATTATTATTATTATTGTGTTCATACTTGTGTTGTTATTATTATTATTATTGTGTTCATACTTGTGTTGTTATTATTATTGTTATTGTGTTCATACTTGTGGTGTTATCATTATTGTTATTGTGTTCATACTTGTGGTGTTATCATTATTATTATTGTGTTCATACTTGTGTTGTTATTATTATTATTATTGTGTTCATACTTGTGTTGTTATCATTATTATTATTGTGTTCGTACTTGTGATTATTATTTTTATTTTTTACTACAGAAATACAATAAAGCATTAAAGGTGCGAACCCTCAGTGCTACTATACACTAGCTAGCTATTACAAACTCATTTCTCAGACCAAAAGAATAATATTTTGGGCTATTTTCTAAGCAGGTGTCAATATTGCTTGAGCAATGAAGAAGTAGATGTAAAAGAAGAAGAAACAGAGGTCAGAGACATCAACACAAAACTCCACTTCCAGCACTTCATTAACTTCCCAGCATAAACAAAATAGTACTGGCTGCAAGAAATTAATTGCTCACATGATTACGATGTGACGATAGGGGCGTTACCACAAAGGCTAGTACTTATGCTGAGCTGACAGCTTCGTGTATTCTCAGTCAGAGTTCTTAAATCCTCGTTCTGAGTAAATTCGGTTAATTGTCAGTAATCTCTAAAATCAGAGCATGACAGAAAGACAAACAGACAGAATGACTACTATAACCCTCTCATGCATCACAGTGAGGGTTAATTAGAAGTTGAAATGCAGTGTCTCAAGACTTCTTGTGTGTGTAGTTTCATTGCGATCTCTTACCATATATGGGATCACTGTCTGTGGGAAGTGTGTGGCTTGTATCTTCCTTGGAGGGTGATGCGCCATCTTTCTGTATGATCCCAGTGGCGTGGGACACATACCTCTCTTCTTCCTCATAGCTGGAAGCGGAGGCGTTGCTATTACGACGGGATCTATTACTGGATCCAGAATCAGATCCCGCAGACTTTCGACGTTGTCTTCCATACGTGAATTCAGACCACAGGGTCATCATGGCTCTTTGTCCCTTGCCAGCCAGTGTCATTGTGGGTGAATCATGGGCTAGTCGGGTAGTGTCTGGGATGGTGACGTCTGAATGAGACCTTCCAGGCCTGGGGTTTGTTGACCCCTTACCAGACTGCACTGACAGGTGGTCCATTATAGGTTCTGCACATATTTCAAGGAGGAAAAAAAAATCAATCAAGTTTGTAAGTGCAGTTATTTTGTTGTTTCTGCAACTATTAATGTTGTTTATGCATTTTCTGTTTACTTGTTACGTTTATGTTTATTGACTTGCCTGTTAAAGTCCTCTTAAAATGTTCTTCCGGTTTTCTAAATTGAGCATGCTGCACCTCCTCTGCCATTCCTTGTATAGCCTTACTGAGGTCTTCCATTTTGGCTTTGGTGGTGGAAATGGACTCCAGGATCTGCGGTCTACTTGTGTCCTCATTCACTAATGTTTCCACACTGTTGGTGAGAGACACTGTTTGATCCACCATGGAGGTCATATGGGACAAAAGCTTGGCCATGGTGCTCAGGAATTTCTCCATGTTCCCCTGGTTCCATTGGTCATCATTGGTATGGTGGGTGTGTAGGAAGTGTTCCCGGGTTCTCTCCACCAGTCTTCGTTTTACTTCTCTTTTGAAGAGAGAGCTACATTGATAATGCTTGATTTCATTGGACAGGTCTTTCCTGTCTATCATTTCCAATAGCTGCTTCAGTCCATCTGGGTGATAGGCATCAAAGACTCCCTTTTCCATTAATTCAGATAGTATGTCCAGGCCTTCTTCATCTTCCTCCCTTTTGCACCCTTTTATATTATGAGCAAACTTGATGGCCTTGCAGTTTTTAGTGTGCAATTCACTTCCGATGTGAATCAGAAGGAATCGAAACTTCTTTTGTAGAGGGCAGTCTCTGTCCTCCATTGGTCTCGAACAAGGACTTGGACAGCAGGTGAAGCAGGTCAGACAGGTTGAGGGGGAGTGTCGTTTTTTAGGGGTGGAGATGCTTGATAAACAGTGTGAAGCAGTACAATGAATAAGATTAAGGGACCCACTCTTGTGTTTCCGGCTTTTTGCCTCTCTGTGTTGTGATATTCATTCTTACAGTGGTTTCCCGTAATTGGGCACAAGAAACCTGGTGGTGTCTAACACTCATATTTTTTACAGCCAAGTCAACAACAGTAATAATAAGTAGCTATGCTTGACCTTATTTAACTGTCGGCGACAACAAAGAAGTTATGTAGAATGTAGAGAGCTATTTTCCATTCTAATTTTGTGCTATATCTGACAAAGGATTTGATCACACAAGTACACAAACACAATACAATTTTATATTGCACTTTATGTGAGTGTTCTCAGAGGGACGTTGACATAACCATGTGAGTCATCACAATCTTGGTGCTTCTTAGAATCAGTACTTGGTAGAAAGGAAAAATTCTCATACGGTCTGTCTGGGTCATCTGAAAAAAATATATAGTTGTATAATAGGTATTATCAATTGTCATGAATGTTATTGTTTGTGTTTTTGTTGTTGTTGTTGTTTCCTTACCATAGACATGATCATTTTTAGAATCAGGCACTTTCACAGGACAACTTTCTTGTTGAGGTTTATCTTTTAGTACATCACTCTGCATTCTCACCATGACGTATCGAGTAGATTGACTGTCTGGTATTTCTTGCCCTTTAACCCTTTGTGTTTCCTCACTGCTGTCTGTGGAGGTAATGCTACTTCCACTGGATGTGTTAGAATTGGAGTCTGAGTTGGGAGCTTTGCGGTGGTCTAACCGTTTCTGGTATTCAGCTAGTACTACTGATGGAGCTATAGGTGTAATGGCATACAGTGGTCCTGGCATAGTCTTCAAAACTCTCCTTCTGGTTTTGGAATCTAAAGAATTAGATCTTTGTCTTTCTTTTTCCCCGGTGCTTGTCATTACCCCTACAGAATTAAACAATAAAATCAATTACTTAGAAGCTACAGGTTTGCTTGGAGTTAAATTACTTTTTTGAATAGGGCTTTGCTCCATGATCTTGATTATCTGCTTCAATTTTATTTCTTCATCTTGCTTTGGTTTAGGTTCCTCTTTTTCTGTTGTCTTGGTAAGCTTCTTTAATGTTTCCATTTCGCTGCACATTGCAACAACACATTTTTGGGCTTTCTGATCTTCGTCTAACACAGTCAATACAGTGTCTGTTAGACATTCCAGAGTTTTGCTGATTTGCACGAGGACGTGGTTATGGGAATGAACTGCTGGGAATGGAGTCCCAGGAGTTTCATTCTTAGATGAGAGGACATCCTTCTTCTTTCTTTCTTTCAAATACTCTTTGTAGACTGAACTCTTTACGTATTCTTTGTTAACTATTTCAGAGAGGTCTTTGCGACCAATATGCTCTAGAATCTCTCTCAACTTTTCTGGTTCGTAAGCATCAAACTCTCCACATGTCATCAAATGTTCCAGTACATCAATGCCGTCTGTGTCTGGGCTTAAAGGTGCTCCTAGTTCCTGCTTATTCACAAAGTTTAGATTTTTTATGTTCTTGCGGTTGAGACCGACTCCTATTTTAACCAGAACCAAACGAAACTTTTTTTCCAATCCACTGTCACTCATTTTTTAAGCTTATGACTGACTTTTTCTAGAACTCTGAGCTACTTCTAAACTAAATAGTTTTTATAAGTGTGTGTGGTGAGTTGTTTACTCTAGGAAGTAAGCTAGGTAGAGTCATGAATGTAATTGTCATTTGTACTTCCGCATATTTTTAAGTCTATGATTATAATGTTTAATTATTGTTATTATTCATGGAATGTAGTAGATTTAAAAAAAAAAATTTTTTCCCATCCAAGTACATGGCAAAATAATTTTAATTCACTTTAGAACTCAATAATGGAGTTTAGTTATTATTTGTTTTAACTGTTGAGTGTTTTGGAATACTTTTGATGAGTACAAAACCAACACTAATACCATTTTGCTTGGCACCTTACTGGGGTGTGGGTAATTACATGGATACTGTTTCAACAAACAGTTTCTTCTCTTCCTAAGATTTTATTTTATTTTTTCTTCATAAAATATTATTCAAGAACAATTTTTTTCTGAAACTTTTCATACAGTAACATGCAAGTAATTTTGGTGAAGCTTTTTCTCATTTCCTTACAGTTGTTCTTCCCTGTAAATAACACAGCATAAATTAGCCTTGACAGTCATAAAAAGTGAAGTAGTAGTGTATTATATTTTCAGGACATATTTCATAATCTCCTGGTGATATTTTGCACCATCCAAAATATAGCTGCTGCAAAGACCTGAGTAGGTCAGCTGAGGGAGGGGTGAAAAATTGTAGTGTACCTGTTACAGCTGGGCCAGCTGCGTGAAATGGTGTTAGGAGAGAAAGAGTGTCCGCACTGCCATAAATTAGTCTCACACTTTAAGGCAGATGAATCATCATTGTCTTATTGTCAGCCTCTAAACCCATGAATGGAAGCTTTACTAAGGAAAATCACACTCATAAACAGTTTACTAAAATTTGTATGGCAGGTACACCTTTGAAATTATAGACCTTGAAGAATTTATAATTATCACTTGTATGGTGATGACTCACGGATTGCTAGTTCAGCTATTCTGTATACTCCATCTATCTGGAACAGTCAAATGCTTGTATCAGAGGGCTATTTCTCTCATGATGTGAACAATGGTTTGGTAACTTGTGTGTTATGATTGTTCAATATGACCTACCAGTAGTTCTGCAGTGTTATTTTAGCCTTCCAGCTAAATACTGAGATATAGATATGTGGATAATGTAGTCCAAAATTTAGACTTATATACACTTCTCACAGTATCACTTCAGTATGATAATACAAGCTGTCATAAATTGATAATGTAATTATATTTTCTGTGTGTGGAATTCAGCACAAAATAATTAATGTGTGTATTGATGTTCCTCAGTGAACCAGCTTCTTCTGTGCAGTGGTGCAATGTTAACATAGCCATGCTCACTTGGTTGCTCTTCAGCTGATTCTACTTCCTCTTCTCCTTCTTCTTCCTCTTCTACTTCCTCCTCTTCATATTCTTCCTCCAGTTCCTCATCCTCACCATCTTTCTCTTTCTTCTCTTCGTCTTCCTCCCCATCTTCTTTTTCTTTTCTCTCTTGAGATTTTATAATAATAATAATGATAATGTTAATGACGACGATTATAAGAATAACCAAATTGTTACAGTGCATTACCACTTGTACGATAATGATGATGATTGGATTGATGATCAACTCTCTATTGTGTGATGAATCTACTATTGCATGCTTACCTTGTAAGGAATCATCAATGTTGTAGTAACTCTCTGTTCTATCTAAACTGTGGTGCTCTGAACTAGTCTTCATGTTCTGAATCCTGAACAATGTTGAGGCTCTGACATCAGACGTGTTTTCTCCTTTAGTGATAACAGATGATGATCTCTTGATGTTGGTTCTTTGTTTCCTATGGTATTAATAGTTAATCAAAATAATCTAATGGAGGGGCCTTCAATTTTACAATTAATTTTCTAAGTTCTAACTACAAAAATTTTAGTAATTATCAATATTGTTAATCTTATTGGCAATAAAACTGTGCAATTATATACATACGTACCTTGCAGGAGATGCATTGGTAGACATGTTTGGCAAAGTGTTAAACTCAGTTTCCTCTGTCGGAGGAGGGGGTACGGGCCTCCATGTAGTGTGTAGCGCTTCACTGGGAGTGTGGGGATAAAATGGTGAAAGTACTGAATAATCATTATTCATATCTACACTTAGACCATTCTCTACTCTATTTAGTATGTCGTATTGTGGTATTGGTTTCTCCTTTGTCATGGAAGTTGTAGGTTCTCCTCCAACTGCTGGTTTATTTCGCCATCCCTCAGCCATTGGTGACACCAGGTCCTTCCCAACCACAAAGTCTTCTGACTTATGGGTGTCTTTTTTGTTTGGGCTTGGCTTTTTATATACTACGGAATATATTGGTGGGTTTTCTTGGGTTTTCTTTTTGGTGGCTGCAGTAATTGCTTTTTTCAGAGAGTTGTTTAAATTTTCAAAGTCTCTCTTGACGTCTCTTGTAATTGCTTCCATGTCTATTTTTTGTTGAGGTTCTCCTTGGTCTATCACTGCGTCTAGGAAATATCTAGTCTGGCCAACGGTTTGTGCGGCATGCATGAGCGCAAAGGACAGCATGTTGCCACACCTCTCCTCTGCGGTATTGCTGATTTCAAATTTCTTGCTGGGGCAATTCCCAGTGTTAACCAGAGTCGATTTTCGTTTTGCTAGCTGCTTCTCCTTTTTCTGGGCATGTTTGAAGTCCTCTGTCTTTTTGTATTGCTTCACCATATTGACTAGGTCCTGCCTGTCCATCTTTTTCAAGTCTTCTTCTAAAGGTTCTGGTTTCAAAGGACCGAAATAGCCAGTGTGTTGAATCTCTTGAAGGATACATAGTCCTCCATTCAGGATTTCAGAGTCAGTCTGGATAGCATGTTTTAGCTTTAATGCCTGACAGTTCTGAGGCGTCAGTTGGATACCAATTCGGTGAAGAAGTACATGAAAGAGCTGTTCAAGGGTTGATCCTTGACCTGTGGCCATTTTTTATACCCAGACAAGGTCAGGACACATACAAGCTAATGAGAAGACCTAAATTTCACAGTGGATTCTGGTTATTTATATGATTATAGAAAATAACTGATACATACCTTTTCTTCAGCAAAAATAATGGCCCTAATCTTGTGTTTATTGTTTAGCTTACTAAGCCACACCCAAATTACCATAGCTAGCATAATGTGGCCGTCAGCACATGACAAGTATTGAAGCCTAGGTCACCACAAATGGTCAAGATGTAGTGGTTGTCATAGTACTATTAGTGCAGCAATGGTAGTAACTTATAAGGAAGCGGAGTGAAGAAGGGATGCTGTTCTTGTGATCAATTCAAGTTACCACATTTAGTAACTAAGAAATAATAGAAGCAGGTCCATGTTAATGTGTGGATGTATACTACATTTTTATTGCATGGCAGTTAAAATCCCTGGCCCTGCTACTTTAAATAGAACATTTGTGGCACACTATAAGGAAAATAGCAGCATTCACGGCTCTCTAAGGAAAATATAACTTCTTGGAGAGGATAATATAATATAGCCAACCTGATTGACAGCTTCCTGCAAGTCAGATTGATGAAATGATAATAAATGGAAGGAAAAAAAATTACAACTGTTTCTAGCAATAACTATTATACATCATAAGGAAACTATTGGTATGCTGGTCTTGAAGAATGTAGATCAGAGTATTCATTGTTTGATTCCATGTTGTTTGAGTTTAGTTTTGCATACTCTTTATTGGATGGGTTTGTGCTCTCTAAAGCTGCCAATGGGTTCATGTAATCACCATCTTCACTATCTCCTTCATTATTGTCATCAGAGAGTGCTACACATTGAGGGCAAAACAAACACATACATTCTTACATAAAATAATTGTAATCTTAATCAATCATTTTTATTACATATACTACTACCACAGCTACTACTTACCTGTCAAATTTGGTGCCTTTTCCGAACTGACTGCTGAACTTCTTGGTTTTGTAAGTGGGCAGGACATGTTGATGGACATTCCAGGCACTTTCTGTTCAGCAGGTATAGAATCATGAGCAGTTTTTTCATCCTCTTGGTCTGGCATTGATGAGATACTTCTTCTCTTTTCTCTTGGTTCTATGCTATTGTTGAATATTATTTAACTATACTTGCTCTAAAATGAATTGGCTTTGTTATTTAACCTGTTAACACTTGAGAGATTTGGTAGAGTCTTAGATGTTGGTATGTGTGGCTTTATTGGCATACTTGAAGTTGTATCTTCAATTCTTGCACCCACAATATCATCCTCTAATGAAATATACAATGGTTACCAACTTTACCTTATCTACTTAGCTAATATTTCATACCATTGTCAGAAAGGACAAGTCTGCATTTCATGGCTTGCACTTCTGTAACAGTAGCAAGAGCTTTCTTGAGAGACTCCTTCAATCTTTTGAAATCTCTCTTGACTTCAACAATGACGGTTGTTTCTCTCTTAGAAGTAAGCTGTGCCTCTTTCTCTGCTTCCTCGAGGAGACTGAAGGTGTGGCAGTTGATGTTCAGTACTGTCATTAGAGTTACAGGTAGCATGTAACTGCATTGTGGAGACTTTTCTTCACTCTCAGCGAAAGAAGCTTTGGGATACTTTGCATTCTTCTTAGTTCCTGATCTGTGCACCAGTTCTTGCTGATATTCAGTGACCGTGCTTGCCAAATCTGGTCTATCAATGGAGGACAGGAGCTCGATGAGTTTGCCAGGTTGCTGGTGACTGAACAAACCTATTGACATCAACTCCTCCAAGAGCCCCAGGCCTGGTAGCTCTGATTTTATTGGTGTCTTTGACTTGTACAAAAACTTTATACTCTGACAATTTGTTGCAGTTAAGTCCTTTGCTGTATTCAGAACTAACTTTCTAAACTTGTGTTCCAAAGATTCTTCAAACAAAGAAGCCATTGTGGGAAGAGAGGGAGAGTTATGAAGTCAAAAAAGTAGAAAACTCTGAATTTGTGTAGCACTCATGCCTGGTGGTTTGTATCCTAATAAAGGCAGTGTTTGTCACTCATGTTTAAAACTGGCACTTTATGTTACATGTAAGGTAATGTGCATACAACATACTGCCTAAAATAGTCTAAGTAGACAGGTATAATGGAAGTATATTTGGAAGACAACTGTTTTTAAATAAGTTTGGGGTAAAAAAGTTGAGTCTAAATGAAGAAGTTGAAGTTGAAATAGCATTGTTTGACAGATTTAGAATGAGTGTGGTATAGATTTCATGGATTATTCACTTATCTTGCTGGGTTTATTAGCCATAAAGAACAAAATGTACCAACAGTTAGTATGTTGTTACTAGAAAATGGTTCCCATTGAAGTCAACAGAGCGAGCTAAGGGGCTAGGCTAAAAGAAAGCTATAGCTATATAATATTATAAGTTAGCTAATGTAGTTTTGATATAAATAGCTGCTACATGTCTTACTTGCTCTGCAGTAGAAGCTTTTAGCCTTTCTTGGAGCCCAGTTGTTGTTTTTTGTTTTTTTGTTGTTGTTGTTGTTTTGTCTCTTTTTCTCCTGCTGTGGGCTACTCTGGGCACCAGTTTTCAAGCATTTTAAACATCACTAGCTCCCTAGCTATTTTTTTCTGCTGATCATTTCTAATACATTCAAAAAATACCCTGCAATAAAATGTAGCTAAAATATTACCATGGAACTTCGTAACATGTGTAGGCGCATTAGTAGAAAAGGCTACACACGTACGTATGCCTGCAGTAACAAAAAAGGTCCACATATGCCTACGCAAATAGAAATGAAGACATAGATATATATCCCAAACTCGCTAGTATACAGTTTTGCTCGCTCCACTGAATAATATGTCAAATATTGTTGTTGTTGTTTTGTTTGTTTGTTGTTTGTTTTTTTTGTTTTGTTTTTTGTTTTGTTGTTGTTTTTTGCTGTGTGCAAGATATACTAGAATAAAATGAAACATGAAATGATTAGTTCATAAGATTTAATATCTGTGTTGCTGACCACGATATAATACAACAAGAGTAATGAATGACTTGAAATGTAGTCCGGTGATGACAATTATACGTAAACACTCAACACAATATTTTCAGTTGAGGTCTTCATGGAGGTAGTCAGTGTATTGATGGTCATCCAGAACATCTGGTTTTAGCCCTGTGTATGTCACGGTTTCCTCAGTGGGTATAAGGTCATCATAGACTGGATCGGCAATTTCATCACCTTGGAGTGGTGGGTTACACACGATGCCTAAAAAAATGCAATGTCACCATCACTAAAGTAAACTCTGATGTGTCTAATTAGGAAATAATGTCCTTAAAAAGTGTAGCATATTGCTTTGTTTACCTTCATTTGGTAACTCTGATGAAGGTCTTGCAAGTAAAACTGTCTGTGGCAAAGCAATTTCTCCCCAGGAACCATCTTTAAATCCACTGTCTTCTGTCCCACTTTCTAGAATTCCTTTCTGGTGAGCTTTCTTGGGCAGCATGTATTTTATTGGACGTTTTCCTTTTGTCTTGCTTTCGCTGCGTGGGGAACTTGTGGGAGACTCACTGCTTGACCTTGAATACCAGACATAAACACACAAAAAATTGAATTATTCATTTTCTTTTATACAAATCTCACAAATGTATCACCTGTCTAGTTCCTTGTTGGGCTTTGGTGGGGGTGTGGGTCTCTTTTTGTGAAGCTCTAGAGTAAAAACAAATATTGAATTATCAACACTGAACTTGACAAGCTTTGCCACTTAACTAACCTTCTGGTTGAGTTTGAAGTATATGCTCTTGTTCTTGAAAAGTTTTAATACATTTCTTGAGTGCTTCATTGTATTGTTTGTGTCTGCTCTTGATATCGTCTACTGCAGCTTCATGCTCTTTTGTAACAGGTGACAACTCTTTCAATGATTCTTCGAATAGCTTGAAGGTGTGGCTGTTGATGTTTAGCAGTGTCATGAGAGTAGCTGGGACTATATTGCTTGACACTTGACACTTTGGTGCTGCATCATCCACTATGCCAAGTCTGAGTTTGCTTCCCTTTCTACCACTTTTCTTAGTACTCTGTGATTTAACTAGTTCATTCTTGTATTCAGTTACTAATTTTACTAAGTCTTGTCGACTCTGCTCTGTCAAAATTTGCTCCAGTTTATCAGGCTCCTTGTAGTTTATATAGTCTCTTTCTTCAAGCTCAATCAAGATTCCTAGTCCTTGCATATCCTCCTTGGGTATTCTGAGACGATATAAGTAATTTAAAGTTTGGCAGTTTTTGGCACTGAGTCCATCACTAACTTTGACTATTAACTGCCTAAAGCTGAACTGCAGCACTTCGTCACTCATTCTAGAAAATAATAAAATAAATCCTGGGACTAAATATATAGTTCAAGTAAGTGAAGTATGTAATCTGCAAACTTCGTTTACTTCTAAATTGTGGTTACTATCACCACCTGTACTACTATTTACTCTATCAGTCACATTGTATCCATAGAAAAGCTACTTCTATGTACCTTTAAGCCTGTTGTTGAAGTCTTGTTGCCGATTTAACTTTAGACAGCTATGAATGGCAAGTAACCATTAACTGCCATGTCTGTATTATATAAATGGGATAGGTATGATGCCAGTTGTAATTGCCATCTATAGCAATCTGCATTTGGAAATTTAGACAAAGGGAACTTGATTTGGTCTTTAAAACGTATCATGTGATAAAAACGTGGCCATATATGTTCAAGTCCAAATTGCTATTATTTTGGTGTGTTAACAAAGTATGTGCATACACACTGACATACATTTGCCACCTGTGCCAGTATTTACTCTATTAAAGTACATGCATGCATACTTATATAAATACATACATACATACACACACACATACTGGGACTTCTATAGTGGAACGTAGTCCTATAAGCAATTTTTCTAGCTGTATGTTTTCTTACTTTTTCTTTTTTTTTTTTTTTTTTTTTTTTTTTTGCTATATTTTTATTATTTATTCATTTTTTAGGGAAAAAGGCTTAACTTAGGTTAGCATACATCAACTCTAGTTCCTGTGGTTTTTGTCTTTGTGGCATTGGCAAACGCTAACAGTAACGGACCTTCTTGCTGAGCTAGATTTGAAGTTATGAATGTACATCAACATTGGAAGTAAGTACTGTGTTGACAAATAAAGGACAATAAGACGTTGTTTTCAGTGAGTATATTAAAAGATAAAGAGTCAAGTATGATGAGTTGGTTAAGTGTTGGCATAAATGTGAGGATCATCCACACACACAGAATCCTCCAGTGGTAAATTTTGCAATATTTTCTTGGGAACATCGTAAGTGTGTTCATCAGACTCCTCCATTTCAGCAATCAGTCCTGAAGGATGGTAAAAGGTTAAAAATGCATTAAAATTAAAATTAAAAAACAAAACAAGTACTTATCAGAGTTACCGTTTCCTGTTTGCATCTTCCAGGTATTGCTTCTAGATTTCGTCAATATGGCAGAATTGCATGAGCTGCTGCCATAGCCACTGTCTCCAGAGAAGGTGTTCTGCCTGCCACTGATGGTTCTTGATTTTGCTATGGCATGCATATGTGAAGTCTGTAAAGAAGTGCTGCTAGCGGGATAATCTTGGGGGCTTTCCTGTGTGTCGTTCTTGTCCCTGTAGTACGTATGTATGTATGTATATATGTAGGAAATTTAAGAGATAATTTTTCATGAGTCTTACCTTAATAGTGAAGATAAATTTGGTTGTGTAGCAGAAAGACTCATTCTGTTTCTGGGTTTAGGAAGCGGGATAGGTTTAGGCTCCGGTGACGCAACTTTGGGTTCTTAATACATATATGAACGAACAGGCCATTATATACTACCCCTATAATAAGGCTATGGGAAGTAATGTATTTTACCTTCATTACAAACTGGTGGGAGAACCTCTAGAATTTCTGAAGAGTGAGGCTCTGTTGAGAGAGTGATGGCTTTATTCAGAGATCTTCCTAATTTCTCAAAGTCTTTTTTTATGTCATCAATGGCAGCCACTATTTCTCTCTTTCTGGGCTGCTGCTCTACTTCTTGTGTCATAGCTTCTAGAAAGTACTTTGTCTGGCCCACTGTTTGTGCTGTATGCATGAGTATCAAGGAAAGGCTGTGGCTGGACCACTTCCCCTCACTAGTTTGGTTATCGCTGGCTTTACTCTTTGCTCCTTTCTTTCCGGTTTTCTTCATCTCACGTTTTTGTGCTCCTTTAAACTCATCACTCTTTTTATACTTTTTGACTAAACCGACGAGGTCTTGTCTGTTTATCTCCGCCAAGCAACTCTCTAGAGGTTCTGGCTGCATGTGGTTGAAATAGTCCTGTGATATCAACTCTTTCATGATGTCCAATCCTGTGAACTCTTGCTGTGTGCTCTCAGTGCGCACTTTGTATATAAACCTAAGACTTCTGCAGTTTTGAGGTGTTAGTTTATCTGCTATGTTGTATACTAGTACTCGGAATGAATGCTCAAGTGTAGAAACAGTAGGTGTGGCCATCTTCAAACTATGTAAGGTAGAAATATATTTAGAAGATGTTTGCTCCATAATATCTCAGAATTAAGACAAATTAGCAGGTAAATTACTAACAACTGCACTTACGTCCTTTACAGAAGAACAATTCCTTTCTTTCACTGATTGTTATGATTCCTTCAAGAATCTATTTGCTGATACTTGCCTTTGGGTGGGCAAGTAATGGAGTAAGGTGGTCACTTTATTTGGAGCATACTATGCTTTATTTAGTAAATGGTTGTAGCTTTAACTTATCTAAGTTGTAGTCTGCTTACTATGCACCACTAAAGATGATAGAGTATAGTACAAAGGTTTTAAAATCTATATGTAGGGCAGAGGAATGAAAGGTACTCAGAATTTACAGAAATTAGGTGAATGATTTTAGGAGATTAGAGTGAGAATATTCTTTTCTTTACTTGAAATGAAATCATTTAGTTTGAAATAACTTGAACTTAAAAAATTGGTGGCATATTGAACTTTATATTGGCACTAGAAAGCAAGTCTATCGAAAGATGAATTATTTCAACTCTAACATTTCTAAAGTGGGCTAAATAAAACAGGTATCAGGGAACAATGATGTGTTAATTATTTTTCATGTATCTGTGTTGTGAGGAGAAGGAGTTTGTGGGAGGGGTCAATGGACCACTTTTATGTTACTATGATTTACATGATTGACGTAACAGTTTAAATTTACCACCAGTGATAGCACTGATCTTCTTATTTTCTGATTATGTAAAACTCTAGAAAATTAGCAAGATAGAACTGGTGTTTCAAAGCACAAATTTTTTTTTTTTAATTGATGGATTATTTTTTTTAAGAATTAGCTTTTCTTATTTGTTCAATAGTAGCTTTATGCTGCCTTAAAGAGTACCAATGAATTCACAACAAGAGAACAATTTTTTAATGTCCCTATTCACTACTCTTCTCCCATACCCGAATTCACCTTGGAAGCAATCATAATAGATACTAATATAATGTGATTACTTCTATGATTTCGATAGATCAGAGTGATATAATCATAGAAGCAGTGAAATCAGGAGTCCACTCTATGATGGAGATACTGATTTATACTTGGCATACTGATGTGGCTCATCTTTGGTATCCAGAGTCAGTGCCTTGTACTTCCTGTGCAGTGTTTCTTGAATTGGCATTAGTTCATCGTAGTCTGGTTCATCCGGTAAGTCATTTCCTTCGGCTGCTTTCAATGCTACATAAAAAATAAATCTAAATGGACCCTATATCCTAAGACTATACATTTCTAACTGTCTTTATGCTTAAGCTTTGGCACGGTACAGCAAGTTTGCAGTACAAACTTTTGGCTGGAAACCTCAACAGTATTATATAATCCTCAACAGTATAGTTAGCTTTGGTATGCTTGTTTATCTTGGCATAAACAGGACGTTGCAGCTCAAAATTACCTGGGGAAACACCTTCTTTGCAGGCATTAAAGTATTTATAATTATGGCAAGTCTACTCTCTATTCTGGAGACTCAACTTTTCCTATGATGATAGTCCAAACTTGTAACTTATTTATAATAGCTGTAATCTGGAATCACTATCACTGCTAGATATGTATGTATGTACATAACGAGTCAGTTTAGCTGTTGTTGCATATTGAATGTGGGATTCACAATTAAACTTGTGGGGAAGTGGGAACACAAGAAATTAATATAGCTGTTTATCAGATTTCACTACGAATTGAAAGTACAGAAAACTATAAATACAATTTAGGTATCATTTCTTTGTATTATATATTATATGCTGATTCATTTTAAAGTGCATCTCAAAAAACACCATAATTTAGTTATTCTTTTTTCTTTTCTTTTTTTTTTTTCTTCTTTTTTTTTCTTTTTTTTCTTTTTCTTTTATTGTTACACACATCATATGCATGTAAAACTCACAGGCTAGAGGTGTGCTGAAGTCTAAAGGACTACCATCATAGCCAGTGTCTCCAGTACAACTATCTTCCATTATCTTCATGAGATTCTCTTCTTCGGTATCCTTTAGGTCTTGTCTGCTTGCTATATTGATTCTGGCTTGATCATCTTCACTCTTGGAAGAGAAAGAATTGGTAGATTGTGAAAGGGATGTTGTTGATACACTAGTGCTGCTACTTCTGATGCTTTCTGTGGGAGTGGTGCTTTGTCTGCTGTTTGTTTATTTGGCAGTTTAAATGGTGCCAATATTTTATCCTGTACTTGCTTACCTTTCTAGTGTGGAGGAATTTGAGAGCTCAGAATCTGATCTCTTTTTATTATTGATTTGATTACCTTGAGAAAATTCCAGCATTTTCTAATTATATGTTAATTTAAAGTTATAGCTGTCACTTACCTTTTATCTTGTGTGTAGCCTGATCAGTTGTAGAGTGTAAGTCTTTGGTAGCAGTGATAGCCTTGTTCAAAGATTTAAGTAGCTTTTCAAAATCCTTGGAAACTTTTGCCACTTCTTTCTTGTATTTTTGTTCTGATCCACTAGTTATAAGTTCCAGGAAGTATCTGGTCTGCCCAACTGTTTGAGCAGCCTGCATGAGTGCAACAGACGCCATGTGACCACAGTGGTCCTTGTCTGATGTGTCTGCTAAACTCTGTATGCTGTCCTGCTTTTCAATTTGCTTGCTCTTTCGTTGTTTTCTTTCTTTTTTATTACAGTCTCGCTTTTGTGAAAGTTTAAATTCTTCGCTCTCCTTGTACCTTGAGACCAAACTGATCAAATCTTCACGCTGTATTCTGGTTAGAAGACTCTCCAAATTGTCAGGCTTCAAATGTGTGAAGTAATTTCTAGACATTAATTCTTTCATGATTTCCAATCCAGGCATATATGGCTCCCAGGTATGCTTCTTTATCTTATACAGGAACTCCAGGCTACTGCAGTTGTGCAGCGTCAGTTCCATAGCTATATCGTGCACCAACTGACGAAACTTGTTTTCCAGTGGAGACTCATTGGACATGGCCATTTCCTTGAATCACATTACACACCGTAACCAGGTTTTATATTCGGTGTTCCGATGCGATGAAGGATAAGAGCTGGTGTTGTTTTGCCACTCTGGATCTACACTTAATTAGACTAGTGGGAGACTTGACTCACTGCGAAGTCACAACACTTTGTCTGCTCTCTTTTGTGTTCCTGAGATCAACTTTGTAGTGCTAGTAATGGAATGCTGTTTATATATTCTAGTGTGATTTTGCGAAACTGACAATAATTTTGTAGAGCTGCCAAATTCCTTGCTTTTATGTCTAATTAAATTTCCTGAGAAATATAAGGTGAATTGTGCTCAGATAGAGTTCTTTGTTGTATTTTAATGACTTATACAAGTACTATTCCATATATAGTAATTACTCCCACTAACCTTCCACTTCACCAGCTAATTGAACTGATTCCATATTAGTATCTAGCATTATTAATGTATCCTTTGTTGACCCCATGCTCTTCTAATATATCTGCTTAGTGAACAAAAAGTATCAGCATATAATATATTAGGATTAATTTTTCCAACATTTTATTTAATGTAAGTAGCAACATTTAATCATTAGATTGGAAAATAAATAATTGGTGAATGAAATTAAAGTAATGCTTGTTCCGAATTTAATATATATATATGTATATATATAAACATTACTTTTTGTAGTTTGCATAATGATGGGGTTTGTCTTTGGTGTGAAGATTTAACTTTTCATAATCTGTCTCTTGTACTGGCCAAGGGTTCTCATAATCCGGGTCTTCATTCTTCCCTTTTCTCTCTTTCATTGCTGCTACAATGATAATTATATCACTTTATTTAGATTAGTTCCACTGCTCTGGTTTAACTATAATTAATATTGGTCAGACCTAAATGACCAATAGAATCTCATGTATCTTATATAGTTGTTTTTTGCTTGGTTGTTGTTGTTGTTGTTGTTGTTGTTGTTTTGTGGGTATTCCTTAAAAAGATATTAATATTCATGCACATGAGATGAATTTATTATAAGCACACTTAACTATGCTGTTAGCCAATCATTATCTTCCGTGACAAGTGGCATTAAGTACCTTTACATGTAGTCTTGTATGAAGTTAGTCTATCTGTTATAAAGTGTGCATTAGTTTGGCCAGCAGCCAATGATAACTAATGATGTGTTGGCTCATGATAAGCTATAAGAATGTTTGCTCCACATGTGAATAAGGCTAAGGAGAGGAAGGTGGGAAGCTCCAATATTACAAATAGTTTTAAGTAGAGGTAGAGTCGTCAGATATGAGGCTGGAAATGACATGATTGGGCTAGACTATTAGGTGTAGGGGCTTCATGCAGCATTTGGCTAGGAAGGGGACAAAACATGCAACATGTTTAAAAAGTGCTAGAACTATTGCCAGCAAAGGAGGATTCATATTCAGTACTTACTAGGCAGTTTTGTTATCCAACTGTTATCAGAACCACTCCCATTGTAGCCACTATCTCCGGTACAGTTGTCCATATCCTTTGGTGGATTCTCTTCTTCACTCTTGGATGATGCGCTACTGCTGTAGCTCTCAGTTAGGGCTGCACTGCCACAACTTTAAGTGTTTAACACATACAAGTAGCATCATTGAAGGATACACAGGAATGGATTCTATAAACTTACCTCACAGGGGAGCACAGAGGTGGTGGGGAGAAATGGGTATAAGTGTGCTTGTTTTCATGCTCAAGAGTCGGCACTAAGAAGTGATTGCAGTATCATTAGCTAAGAAGTATTTTGAAAAGGAGATTTACCTTCAGGTGCCGGTTCAGCTGGAGGTTGTGTTTCTTTCGAGGTCATGATAGCTTTGTGGCAGGATTTTAAAGATTTGATCAACTTTTCAAAGTCTTTGGTGACTGCTGCCACTTCTTTCTTGTGTTGTTGCTCATCCTCAGTGGTCACAGCCTCCAAGAAAGACTTGGTCTGGACAAGTATATGTGCAGCATGTATGAATGCCACTGAGGCCATGGGGCTGCTCTCCTTCGAGTAGGACATGCTTTTCTTGTCCACACAGTTCTTGTTTTTGGCTTTACTTTTCTCTAACTTAAGTGCATGCTTGAATTCATCACTTTTTCTGTATCTCTTGACTAGTTCAGCAAGGTCTTGTCGTTCAATCTTAATCATGGCCTCCTCCAGTTCTTGAGGGCGTAAGTAAGTGAATATTCTTTTGGATATTAACTCTTTCAAGATTTCCAGGCCTGGTATGTCTTGCTCTCTGATGTGATTGGTAGTACCGTATAGGAAAGTCAAACTGCTGCAGTTTTGTGGAGTCAGTTTGATTGCTATGTGATGTACTAGACTTCTGAATGAAACTTCAAGACAAGAATCCATTGCTGTAGCCATTGTACTGCCTACATTAGTTAAAGTTAAAACGTTATTACTTCTCAATGCCCATGATTGGAAGATTATGTTACATTTGTTGTTTCTTGTTTAATACCTGGATTCTTTTTCTGTCCAACTCAGCATTTAGATTGAGCTTTAGCTAAGACCTGATTTATATGACTTAACTCAGTGATTTTACATACCTTCTTTCTATGATGTCCCTTCCCTGAGATTGGCTAAAGGGTTTTTTCTGTCCAACAGATTAAGCTTTAGCTAAGACCTGACCTTCCCTGAGACTGGCTAAAGGTTTTTCTCTTAAGAAAAGGATAATTTGTGTATATAAAATGTCAGGGGGAGGGGGGTTGGTAGTATTACCAAATAAGAACTTTCTGGCGATGTGGTGTGGTTTGGACCCAAAGCAGCTGTTAGTTGATTTAGAGAGATTGGTGTTTACTCCCTTATTCTTATTAAATTATACTTCCTTACTCATTGTACAGAAGCCTGGGAGGAACCCTGGGAATTCCCCCTCTTCATCCTTAAATGGAATAGTTTGTTTTGCCAACACTGACTTAATTTTGTTGAACAACGTTTTGGCTTCTAAGATAACTTCACTAAGCAATATGTTTATTCCTCCCTGATAATTGTTGGACTGACTTATTTATTTGTTTATTTATTTATTTATTTATTTTTATTTTTTACTTTGTTAAAGTATCATTGTAACAGATACGAAAGTTTATAAAAATTAAAAAAAGTCAGTTACATGATTATTTAGTTTTGTGTACATCCTGGTTG
>WLWI01001181.1_pt1 | contig 22839 bp, 19 predicted proteins | sample 6701501 | NCBI WGS metagenome assembly WLWI01 (sample SAMN12718690, study PRJNA515312) | sponge metagenome | isolation source: marine sponge | host: Mycale hentscheli | place: New Zealand: South Island, Marlborough, Capsize Point | collected 2014-11-01 | reverse complement strand
AGCGTCTGGGTGAAAACCTTGTGCCAGAGAATCTTCGAGAAACTGCCGATGCAGTTGTCGGACTTGTGGCTGAGATTGCCGCAGCGGTTGACGAGATGTCACTTATTCAAGCCCGTGCACGTGTTGAGGCAATCATAATTGAACCTGAACGAATTGATCCGGATGTTGCATTTGAGGTAGCTCGAGCAAATCGTTTGGACTGGATGAATAATCGTGCTGCACTGGTCGATCAGTGGCGGCTAATCCAATTCAATGCCATGTCATTGTTAGCTGGCCTTGATCTTGAAATAGACGGAAACCTTTCCACAACAGGAACGAATCCAGCCCGTTTCCGAGCTCCAACTGGTGTTATGGGTGGTCGGCTCCGTTTCGATGCACCGCTCACACGATTACGAGAGCGTAATAATTTCAGGCAATCAATTCTGGATTACCAGCAGGTGCGACGTCAGCAAATTCGTTATGAAGATCGAATCAAACTTTCGATTCGTCAGTTGCTACGACAGCTGGAACTTGACGAGCGGAATCTTGAGACTCAACGTCGAGCTGTGATTATTGCGATTCGTAGAGTCGATCAGACGCGATTAAGCTTGAGTCAACCGGCTCCTCCACCTCCACCACCAAGTCCGGATGGTTCTATCCCACTTGTTGATGCGGCAGCTGGTCAGCTTGCACCAACTGCAACACTCAATCTGATCTATGCATTTAATGATCTGCGAAGTTCTCAGGATGCACTCACAAGCATATGGATCAATTATTACGCAACTCGAGCATCGCTTGCGTACCAGCTCGGCGTTATGAATCTTGATGAGAACGGGGTGTGGATTGATATGCCATTCACAGACTGCAGTCGCATGAGTGCTGAAGAGACACTTCTTCCACCAGAGGTGCCTCAAGAGTGGCTTGATCATCTTGAGGAAATCGATCCACCACCACCACTGCCTGGAGATGCGGAAATCGAAGTTCATGACACGCCAGGCATTCTGCCAAGTATCATTGCACGAGCAATGCCGACTGAAACAGACGATACGGAATCAGAGAACGCTGATGAAATAATCAGCAAGGAAGTGCTTCCTGCATCCGTGGAAGTGAAGGAGGACCAGTCTTGGGTAGATTTGATACCGTCTTTTCTAAAGTGATGTCTGCCCATGCCCTGTGTAATAGCAGTTCTGGAAGGAAGTTCGTGTGATAAAAATTTTATGTGAGAAACCAGTGACGAGTGACATAGTTACATAGTGGAACGACCTAATTCTCTGAAAAGAAGTGACGAATTTGTGGACAGTTTAGAAACATCAACACCAGAGCAGCCAACAGCATCAACAAATGCGGCGGCTATTGCTGACTTACTTGGGAATCCGACAGCTCAGCGCGAGCGTGTTGGTGGAAGTCCTCGTCGTGGATGGACATGGTTGCTCTTGCTTCTCCCAGTTCTTCTAGCGGGAGTATTTCTTTTTCCACGTCTTCTTGAGTTTTTGCCGGATACAAATCAGGCGGCTGACCTGACAGGTATGCCGCTCTATACAGTTCAGCGGAGAGATCTTCAGATTACAGTTACCGAAGAAGGAAGTTTGGTTAGTGACGAGAACGTCGATATTACCTGCGATGTTGCAGGTGGCGCCACCATTATCTGGCTTGTAGATGATGGTGACAGAGTGGCCGAGGGCATGGATATCGTCAAACTCGATGCATCAGTCTTATCTGAAAATGCAACTGCTCAGAAGATTGCTTATGAAAAAGCCAGGGCCTTGATGATTCAGGCGGACAAAGATTACGCCGCTGCCAAAATTGCAGTTGAAGAGTATCGAGAGGGTCTCTTCAAAAAAGATCTCCGAACTGCAGAGTCAAATGTTACCGCAACAACAGAACGACTTCAGGCCACAGAAAATACATTGGCATACGGTGAGCGTATGTTTCGCAAGGGCTACATTACACCGCAGCAACTTGAGGCGCAAAAATCAGCAGTTGCGCGTGCAAAATTAGATCTTGGAACGGCGGAGATATCACTGGATGTACTTACCAAGTTCACGAAGCCAAAGATGACCACGGAACTTGAAAGCGTTCGTGATTCAGCAGAAGCCCGACTTGAAAGTGAAAAAGCGGCACTTGAATTGGAGAAGATCAAGCTTGAGAGACTGGAAAGCGAACTTCTCAAGTGCACGATCAAAGCGCCGCAAGATGGTCTTGTAATTTACGCTAATTCACGATCGAGGGATCGTGAGACTGAAATCAAAGAAGGCACATCAGTCAAAGAGCGGCAGGTCATTCTGCAGCTTCCTGATCTCACCAAGATGCGAGCAGACGTCGAGGTTCATGAGTCGAAGGTCGATGAGATCTCACCCGGAATGCCCGCGATTGTCCGTGTACAAGATCTTAAATTTTCTGGTGTTGTGACGTCTGTTGCCAATCGGCCGGAGTCAAACTGGTTTTCAACAGCAAAAAAATATGTTGTTGGTGTGCGCATTGATGGGAAGTCCGAAGCCCTGAGGCCTGGGTTTACTGCTGAGGCTACTATCATCGTTGCAGATTTGCAGGATGTCATTGCAGTGCCTGTTGCAGCTGTGATCGAAGATAGCGAAGAGTTCGTGTGTGCTGTCAAGCAGGGAGAAGGATTTGAACAACGAGTTGTTACGCTCGGAAAAAGTGATGATCGATTTGTAGAAATAGTGCAGGGTCTTGAGGAAGGAGAGCTGGTGTTCTTAAATCCAGAAACAGTGCTTGCTGCCTCGCTCTCACGTGATCAAGAACAGACTTTGGAATGGTCCGGTCGTCCTGGCACAAATGAATAGCTCAAAAGTTCACGCCCCGTATGCATGGACATGCCTTTTGATAGCACAAGCTGTGGAGAGTGAAGTCGACGCATGAACGTCATTCAGCAGCTCAAACTTGGCTTCCGTAGCCTCATGCTCCACAAGCTTCGTTCAGCCCTGGCTGTCCTTGGCATTCTCATCGGTGTGACCGCTGTGATATGGCTTGTCGCTATGGGGGAGGGCGTGAGCTATCAAGCACAGCAACAGATCAAAGAACTTGGTGCAACAAGTATCATCATACGGACTATCAAGCCATCAGAGGAAGCCAATAGTGACAGTGGAAGCCGCTCTGGAATTGCATATGGTTTGTTGCGATCAGATTATGACCGGATTATCACCAATGTTCCGACGATCTTGTCAGCAGTGCCAATGCGAGAAATTAGTCGAGATGTTCGTCGTGATGAATTTGCTGTTTCAGCGCAGGTGATCGGATGTACTCCGGAATATTTTTCGATAAATCGACTGCCTGTTGTTCGTGGTAGGCCGCTTGCTGCGTCAGACCTTCGAGGTTTAGAGAATGTAGTGGTGTTGGCGCATGACGTTGCTGAACGTCTCTTTCCAATTCAGGATCCACTCGGCCGTGCTATTCAGATTGGCACAGAGTTTTATGTTGTTGTTGGTGTTGCACAAGATCGAACAGCCGCGGCTGCTATTGGAGGAAGTTTTTCAGCCCGGCAATACAACCGTGATGTGTACATTCCACTGAGTACATTTCGAAAACGTATAGGCGATCGTGTCATCACCGTTCGTGGAGGTACTTTTCAGAACGAGACCATCGAGCTGAATCAGATTACTGCTGTTGTGGATGATGTTGCATCCGTTGATGCCTCCGCTGATATTATCCGTGCATTGCTCAGTCGGTATCACAAAACACTCGATTACGCTGTTGTTGTCCCAAAAGAATTGCTTGAGCAAGCCGAAACATTGCGGATGATGTTCAACGTCCTCTTGCTGTTAATTGCTGGAATATCACTTGTTGTTGGGGGTATTGGCATCATGAACATCATGCTTGCCACAGTTACGGAGCGAACGAGAGAAATTGGCATCAGACGTGCGCTCGGTGCAACAAAAGGTGAGATCGTTCAGCAGTTTCTGTGGGAAACTGTTGTGCTTTCGGGTACCGGTGGGCTCTTGGGTGTCTCAGTTGGATTTCTTTGCGGTCCAACTGTTGAAGGTGTTCGGCTTGTTATTGAAAGCTTTATGCCCGAACTCTGGTCGACGCTCCCATCAACAATTCATCAACTTGAGCCACGACTTGCACCATGGTCGATTGTTGCAGCCTTTGGAATTTCAGTCGGTGTCGGAATTGTATTTGGCATCTACCCGGCGCAGCGTGCTGCCAATATGGATCCAATCGAGGCCCTTCGTCATGAGTAACACCCCTCAGGAATCGTCACAAGAACCAGTGCAGGTTGCCACGGTTCGAGATGTGACCAAGGTCTATCGACTCGGTGGGCAGGATGTCAAAGCGTTGGCAGGTGTTTCCCTTGAATTTAAGCAGGGAGATTTTGTCGCCATCATGGGGAGTTCTGGATCAGGGAAAAGTACACTCTTAAACCTGCTTGGCTGCCTCGATAGACCAACTACCGGTCAATATCTACTTGGCGGACACGACGTTGCGACACTGAGTGATGAAGACCTGTCGAGAGTCCGTGGTCGTTATCTAGGTTTTGTGTTTCAGTCATACAATCTGATTCAGCAACTCAGTGTCGTTGAAAACATCATGGTTCCGCTGTCGTACCAGTTGCCTGTTCGTCCGGATGGCCGTGAACTGAGTACGAAGTTGGCAACGCTTGTGGGTCTTGCCGGCCGTCTTGACCACAGGCCCAATCAGCTTTCTGGTGGTCAGCAGCAGCGAGTGGCGATTGCTCGAGCTTTAGTCAACAACCCTCACGTCATTCTTGCTGATGAACCTACTGGAAACCTCGATACAGCAACATCGAATGAAATTATGGATCTTCTTGATGTGTTGAATAATACCGGCCGAACCATTGTCATGGTGACCCATGAACCTGACATTGCAGAACGAGCCAAGACGGTTGTTACTCTTCGGGACGGTCTGATTCAGTCCATCGAACAGAATCGGGAGTAGGACACCCAACGCCATTCTGATTCGTACTGGACTCTCTACCGATGCTGCTTGAAAAACCAGTCGAGCAATTCCTCATCATGATATGCAGCGGTCCAGGAATCATGGCCAACGCCAGGGAGTTCTGTGTATTTCGGATTTCCACCAGCTTCCTTAACAGCAGCGACCATAGAGCGTGAACAGTCCACCGGGATTACCGTATCAGCATCTCCATGGACTACCCAAAGGGGTACATCCTTTGCGAGTTCTGCATACTGCTCTTCACTTTTCCCACAGACTGGAACTGCTGCAGCAATTCTTTCAGGGAGTCGCATGGCAACTTCCCATGTGGCGGCACCACCCATCGAGAGACCTGTAACAAGAATTTGATCTGTATCAATCGCTTCGTTTTCAATCACCTGATCCATTGCTTTCAAAGCTGCTCGCATGTCGGTTGTCATATCCACTGCTGACCATCGGTATCCTTCTCGGCATTGTGGAGCCAGAATAAAGCAAGGATATTTCTTGCGGAGAGAGTCACTTGTCATCCACGTTGGGAAGTATTGAAGTTGACTGACATTGTCCGATCCCCGTTCTCCTGCTCCGTGAAAGAACACGACGAGGGGGAATTTCTTTTGGGGATCAGAAGATTCTGGTCGTAAAAGCCGGTATCGGAAGACAATGTTTTCATCATCTTCCTGCACAGAGACAGTTTGTTCTTCGTAGAGATCTTTCGGATTGACTGGTGAAATTTGTTCTGCTGTACACGTATTCAAGATTGCACTTGTTACAAGTAAGAGGATACAGAAGATGGAATGCTGCATTTGACGCATAAACACGAGGACCTATTTGGCTTCTTGTTAGGGGTCTTGAGCTTGCTATTTATTTCTATTGTGGCATCTGAATCGCTCTGACGTAAGATGGGGCAATACGGGAGGTATTTTCATGCAATCAACGTTCAAACTACTTGTGATTCCGGCACTTTTCTTCGTCGCCCACTGTGCTTGTGCTGACAATCCGGATCGCCCAAATGTGCTTATCATCATGGCAGATGATTGTACGTACAACGATCTCTCACTGTATGGCGGAGTAAATGCGAAGACACCGCATATCAACCGACTTGCTGCAGGCGGGCTTGTATTTGATCAGGCATATCTTTGTGAAGCGATGTGCCAGCCATGTCGATCAGAATTATTTACGGGGAAATATCCAGTTGCTAATGGAAGTGCGTACAACCACTCCTCGAGTCGTATCGGTGTACGTAGTCTTCCGCACTATCTAGAACCTCATGGATATCGAGTTGGAATAAGCGGCAAGATACATGTCAAACCAACTTCTGTCTTTCCTTTTGAGATGGTTGATGGCTTTGAAAAAAGTTGTGTGAAAAATCCAACGAAGCCGCATAGCCTTGATGGAATTAAAGAGTTCATGAGCCGGGAAGCAGAAAATCCATTCTGCCTTGTCGTTGCACTCGTTGAGCCGCATGTGCCATGGGTCATGGGAGATGCCTCGGCGTATCCACCAAAAAAAATTACGCTTCCTGAAAATATTGCTGATACACCTGAGACTCGAACCTGTTTCTCAAACTATTTGGCTGAAATAACATATATGGATAGCCAGGTTGGTGAAATCCTTGGAGTTCTTGATGCTTCCGGAAAACGTGAAGAAACGTTGGTGCTTTTCACATCCGAGCAGGGCTCACAATTTCCAGGAAATAAATGGACGAACTGGAACACGGGTGTTCATACGGCATTGGTCGCATCATGGCCCGGAACCATCAAGCCTGGAAGAACCGATGCGTTGGTGCAATATGCGGATGTTGTTCCTACGATGCTTGCCTTGAATGGTGAAAGTGATGCAAGCATTCAGCAAAAGTGTGATGGTGTCAGTTTTCTGCCAAGTCTTCTTGAAGGAGTACCCTCGCAAAGAAGGTATGTATATGGGTTACACAATAATTATCCAGAAGGGCCTCCGTACCCAATACGTTCCATTAGCGATGGTAGGTATCATTTAGTATTGAATCTGACACCTCAGAACACCTATGTCGAAAAGCATCTCATGGGTATGACATCACGAGACCAAATTGAAAGAAAATATTGGTCAACATGGATGAGAGACTGCTGGCAGGACGAGCGAACCTTTCAGTTGATCAATCGCTTCACGACGCGTCCTGCTATTGCTTTGTATAACTCAGCTGTAGATCCGTATGAAATGAGGAACCTTGCTGGGCAACCAGAGCATGAAGAAGCCATGAACGAACTCCAATCAGCCTTGCAAACGTGGATGCAGTCGCAGGGAGATCCCGGTGCAGCGATGGATACTCGTGAAGTCTACGAGGATGCAAAAAAGGGGGAGCATCAATTTCCAGGATAGATAGATCAATCGCCCGTTGTTTTTGTTGAGAATCGACTTGTATTCTTATGATACGAAAATACGAGCTACGAAAACACAGAGCCAATGACTATCCGGCCTGAGGCACTGCCTGTTCAATGACAGCCAGAGTCTTTTGATGAGCTTCCCGCAGGAATTCATTGGGCTCACGTTTGCGATACGCAGGATTGTATAGCTCGAGAGAAACACATCCTGTATACCCAATCTCGTAAAGAATTTTCAGTTGCTCAACCAGAGGAAGAATGCCATCACCTGGCAGCACTCGTTTTTCATCGCACCATGTGTCTTGACGATCGAGACCCTTTGGTGAGTCTGCAAACTGAAAAATAGCGATGGCATCTGGGTTCAGCATCCGCAGAGCATTCGGTTCAGTGCCACCGTGAAAATTATGGTAGGTGTCAGGAATCACCTTTGCGTCAGGCCAACCGGACATCATGCCGACGTCAACAGCATCGGAAAGTGTTTTAAGCTGAGGGACGGCGTTGAGAAAAATGATGCCTGTTTTGAGACCATAGTCATTCAGTGCGATTTCACTGATTCGCCGGTAGCACCAGGCACCGATATCTTTGGTAAATGTTTCTCGTTTTTGTAAATCAGGAATGATCTGCACATGCTCAGAACCAATGTCACGAATCATGCGGAGTCTGGTGTGATGCTCTTCAAGCCGAGTTTCAAAGTCTTCTTTTGTATTTCCAAGACTTCCCCACAGACCAATGACACTCGGAACAAACAGACCCTTGTCGCGAATGCTCTTTCCAAGATCCTTGAGGGATCCACCGGCTTCTTCGTATGCCGTGAGCTCTCTGTCCCATGGTTCAAGAGCATCAAAAGAAGAGCCCGCAACGACTTCAACTTTTTTGTCGAGTGGTAATTCTTTTGCAAGTGTTGCGGTATCAAGACACATCGGCCACGGGCTGCGGCCGTTTTGCCACTCGTGTGGCGTGCCTTCTGCTCTCGCATGATGCCGCGTTATTCCAGCAGCTGCAAGAGCGGCACCGGCCTGAAAAAATAAACGTCTACTCGACTTCATGCTGCACTCCTCAATTTTCTTTCGCCTGCTTTGTGTTCTCGGAAAGATCCTTTATTTTTGGAATCTTATTTCATGCTTCACAGCAGATTCCGTCAACTCGTTCCTGTTTTCAGAAGACCATTTTTAATTGTGTGAACTTCATGCATGTATTTGCTACCCTTCAGATAGGATAGTACCTGTTGCATAGCGAGCGTCTATTTGCAGAGGTTTTGATGGAGACATCCATGAGTGTGCTTGTGTGTGGAGCTGGGCCAACTGGTCTTGTAGCCGCTCTCGAACTGGCCCGTCGTGGTATTGATGTGCGCATTGTTGATGCGGAACCAAATCCATCACAGTTGTCGAAAGCAGCAGTTCTCTGGCGTCGGTCACTCGAAGTTCTCCACGCATCCGTTCCTGTCGAACAATTTACCACCCAAGGAAGGCCGGTCTTTGGAATTCAGTTCGAGGCTGATGGCAGCGTTCTTCAAGAGATTGATTTTGGTGTGGATGCTGGACGATTTCCACACGGCCTTTTGATTCCTCAAAACAAAACAGAATCGATTCTCAATGAAGCACTTGAGAGCTTGGGTGTACAAGTGGAACGGGGAGTAGCAGTCAAGGATTTTTCATCCTGTGCAGATCATGTTGAAGTGCAATTTTCTGATGGTGTATGTTCCCAATTTGCATGGCTTGTTGGTGCCGATGGAGCTCACTCGACTGTACGCAAACGCCTTGGTGTAAAATTTCCAGGTGTTGCGATTGATCGGCGATGGCTTCTGGCCGATCTGGAGTTGGCAGAAGCCGGGCCAGAGGACCGCATTCGAATGTTTCTTTCTTCAGCCGGGTTACTCGGACTTTTCCCCTATGGAAATAAAGTTTGGCGAGTTATCGCTGATGCTGGTCCAATTGATCTGGAAAGCCCTCGGATCGATCCAACGTGCGAGAATATGCTTCACGTCCTTCGATCACGATCGGGTCTTGATTGGACGATAAAAAAAGCACTGTGGCTCTCAGAATTCCGTATCAATGAGCGGCAGGTCGATCAGTATTGTCATGGTCGGGTTATTCTTGCCGGTGATGCAGCACATATTCATAGTCCGGCAGGTGGGCAGGGCATGAACACAAGTATTCAGGACGCAGTCAATCTTTCCTGGAAACTTGCCATGGTTATCAAGAGACAAGCCACGAGTTCATTGCTCACCACATATCAAGACGAGCGTCATCCCGTTGGGGCTGCAGTTGTTCAGGGTTCCGGACGGATGCTCCGTATCATGATGAATCAGAATCCACTTATTGGTTTTTTTCGTCGTTGGGTGTTGCCCTATATCATTGGGCTGCCACCAATACGTAAGGAGGCAGTGAATCGGCTTTCTGAGGTTGATGTGGAATATTGTGGTGGACCACTTGCTCGCTCGGGAGCAGACCGTTGGATAGGTCGACGCTGCCCGGATGTTTCATGGGGTGATAAGGGTTTATCAATCTACGATCTGTTTACGGGAACCGGTTGTACGGTTGTTCGACTTGGTCGTGGTTCAATACCTGACACACTATGGGAGCGAGTCATTCGTGCAGCAGGATCAGATGTGGTAAGTATTGATGCAGCAACGCCAGACGGAAGGATTGCTGAAGAGGCGAGAGCCTTTGCTACGTCATTAGCGGTTGATGAAGGAACACTTGTTGTTGTTCGGCCTGATTCCTATCTCGGCCCAGTGTCTCAAGACGTTGATGTTCTTGTGTCGTGGTTTTCACAACTTCAAGATTTCTGACTATCAAGCTCGCTGACCATACTAAAGGTGATGTAGTCAGGCTTGTTTTAACTCAAGTTAAAACTGCCAGATGATATCGCAGCCGCCATAGAACTGATCACTCTGTGTTCCCAGGCCACCAGCAGTTTTACCGAATGGTAATCCTACGCCTTGTGCAGCATTGCCCAGATCTTGACTAAACCAGTCGTATCGGAGCTCTGGTCGGATGACGAGATTGTTACCAACAAGGTAGTTCAGTCCCCATGTCATGGCCCAGAAATTTCCAGCAAACCCTGTAGCTTCTGGTGATCCATCACGAAGGCCATACTGTACTCGGGTGCCGTTATTATCTCGGAACCACTCAAGTCGAAGTCCACCAATAAGGTAGTCAGTGAAGTTGTAAAACAAATATTGGTTCACTCCATACCAATAGGCAGAACCTGGCTGCTGCCCTTGTGTTTCGTAATAGAAGGGACTATCTCCACCAGCATATGCCTGGTAACCAAAGTCACTTTGATAAACGTAGGTCAGCTTGTCAGTGAATTCATTGGAGTACACGATACTTGTAACTGTTCGATTCCCAACATAGGCGCTGACGGGGTTCACGAAACTCGGCACAGTAAACTCATTCCCACTTGAGTTGGCCAGTGTGAGGGCTTGTGAACCATCTGAACTTGAGAATGTTACAGCTCCCAAGAACGATGCATTGCTTGTACTTCCAGGGAAAGGGTTCGCCTGGTTTGTTGGCAAGCCAACGTCCCAGTTATCCCACCCGTTGGTAATACCACCAATAATTGTGAGTTGATCATTTGGTACCCACGTTGCGAGTACACCGGTGTGAGTAAACGGTTCACCGTACTGCATGGTATATGCATGCGTGTAGAAGAAGTTGCCGATCGCCGGCACAACTTCATAACCGATCAGGGTATAGAAATGTCCAAACTTGACATTCAGTGCCTGGGTTCCAACTTCACCATAGAGCTGTGGCATAGCCAAGCCATAGTAGCGATTGCCACCATTGGTGTCATTCCAACCACCATCAAATCCAGTAGCAGTTGTATAAATGTAATCAGTGCCGTAGAGCAGGTCGACTCGACCACCCAGGCTCAACTGATCTTCCTTAAGAATCCGCTCATTGATGAGGTAGAGCTGGTTCATCTGTCCCTGCCAGGCACGATCATTAAAGGTGATCGGACCATTCCAATCTGCTCCCCACGCATTGGCGCCAATACCAACGTCAATGAAACCGTAGGTTTCAATCCCTCGGTTCAATAAAAAGTCTGTTTCAAGATACCGAGTGGCACCTTCTTCAATGGCGGCTTCCTGGGGAGCGGCTGCACGATATTGATATACGTCTTCATCAGGAACACCTACACGTGGCATGAGTGTGACCGGAGCCGGTACATCATTCTGTGCATAGGAATCAATGAGCGTACTGTCGATGATGGCTGCAGGTTCGCCGGCGAGAAGTGAGGTGCTTACAAGGCTGGCGATGATACACGGAGTAAGGGTATTTCTCGTGAACGTCATCATGTTCTGGTTCCAACGTGACTGACCAAGAGGTAGCAGGAGTGTTTCTCATCCATAACTCTGTAAGTCCTGGCAGAGTCAGGCATGCTTTTCTTTTGATTCGACAATCGTATTGGTCAGAACGTACAAAAAGTGTGAGATGGGAAATCTCTCTGTAAACGCTATATTTTCACAGAATTCGCCGAGTCAACCGCCCTTGGAGGGTGGCCCGTCGTTAGCGATAAATCAGAGAGCTAATAACATCTACGAGCAGTTCTGTTTTGAAAGGTGAAAGAATCACCTTTCGGAGATGATCAACTTTTGCGTGGCTAGTCAGAATTTCTTCTTGCCGACTCGAACCAATGAGAATCACCGGGCATTTGGCAAGAGCAGGATTCCATGAGAAAGCATTGAATGTTCTCAAAGCAACAGGAAGTTGCTGGTGTGCACTGATGATCAGAAGATCAGGTTTCGGCCATGTCTTAAAGCGAAATTCGACACCCTCAGGTCGTTGAGTGGAGACCGCTTGAAATCCTTTTTTTCGAAGGAAGTTGCGAAGTTTTTTTTGAGAGATGCCATCTGGTTCAAATACTAAAACCGTTTCAGTCTCTTTTTTAAATCGCTTTGGCTGTGTTTCTGTTCGTTGTTCGTGTGACTTGGGCGTGACACGACGAACGAAGCCTCGCTGTATCGAATCCTGATAATGGAAAGTGTCTGAATTCATATAAAAATAGTAGGCAACATCCTTACAGTGTCTAGAAACGAAGCCACATCGCTTGTTGATAGACGAGGATGGTGACCCAGCGTGCCTACGCAATGTCTGAGTCGTTGGAAGATAATAGTGTCAACAGACTCGTGCTCCTGCGACCAGCCTTAGCAGTGGCTGCAGTACCAGACCATTTGGAGAAAATAGGAAATACGTAGTAACTAGCCTTGTGACGTTCAATGCGTCAGTTCGGGGTAAAAAACCTTTCATAAAAAAATATGGCAGACCTGTTAAGGAGTTGATTTGTTTGCGGTTCCATAAATATGCAAAGTTTAAAGGGAGGCAAATATGGATCCCCACCGATATGAAGCAGTCGCAGCCATAGCAGAAATTCAAGCACTTTACGGTCGCGTTCGCTTTCCTGAAGAACGGAAGGACTTCCGACGACACCAACAAAAGTCAGGTAGTAGGAGGAAGCGATTGGCAGAGCAGCACCTTGTGGCCGCTGGATGTCATGAAACTGGTGACGAACTCCGAGGAGTAGAATGAAAACAGCATACATTCAACAAACGTGCCCGGTGTGCGGTCGCCCGGTTCGTATTGAAAAAAGTCTGGAATCGACACCCGTTGTCTGTCAACACTGCGGCGGAAATTTTCGTGCCAAAAATCAGGTTGAATCTCCTTCTATTTCTGCGATTCTTCCAGTGACGCAGCGAAAAAAAATTGAAGACCTTCTTCGTCAGAGCAGTCATGCTCTTCGTCTGGGTAAGATAAGTCATTGTTGATAGTGTGACATCAACGAATGGGTTTGATGTAGCTGAGGCGACCCTCATGCCTTTGTTCAACAGTGACTATTCGCCATGCATCTGTTGACCATTTTCACTCTTCCGATGCATCACTCCGGAATGCTCTCTCCCGAAGATGCACCGGCAGCAACCATAACGTGTATGTATCATTAATTTATGGCTGCTGAGCATTCTTTCTGAGCATGTGCTTCTCTTGGACTCATAAAGACAATAGACTCTGAATAGTTTTGGTGTCTGGGTCGATCCTGTCTGGGTGGTTCTTTTGGGTGACTTCTTAGTGAATTACCATGTCCTCCTCTGGAAGGACTCGTTATGAGCACAGCTTTCACGATCAATAGGACTCAATGGGGAGCGTGCCTGCTTCTGTGTGGCATGTTTGGAAGCGTATGTGCGGAAAAACTACCGATGGTGGGTGACGGGCAGCTCGGAGTTCCTATTTCATGGCAGGCGTGTGGTGATGATCCCAACAGCCTGTGCATGCTTCAGAAGACACATGATAGTGCGCTGTATCTGACACCGAACGAATCATTTTTCCCAAAGCTTGGTCTCGTCTTAGCCGGCGATGGAAAGATACCGGATCTTGATAATTTAAATAGTGGGAAGTCGTTCTCGTGGATTGAGAAGTGGGATGCAGGCGACGCGGCAGAATGGGTATGGTTTGCTCCGAAAGCCGGTACAGGAACGCTCGCTCTTTGGATGACAGCAGAGGCTTCCGGTGGCAGATTTGTGCTGACGATGGATAACAAGTCAGTATCTTTTTCCATGAATTCTGCAAAAGAACCAGGCATGGCATTCACATGTCCATTTCAAGTGACTGAGCCTGGGCTGCATCGCCTGCGACTTGTGTGTGAGGAAGCAGCAGCGGGCACTCGCTTTCATTGGATGAAACTGAGCGGCCCGAGTCTTGATGGTGCTGCAGTGATGAGGAAGCGATGGCGACCATCAGCAGCACATACCAAGTTTTCAAGTTCTCAAGCCAAAAAGCCAATTCGTCTTTGGGTGATGGAGATGGATGCCGTTCCTGGTGACCTTGGTTTTTATGCACCTATCACAACACCATTTGGGTATTACGGTCCGACGTGGCAGGCCGATGGTACGGTCAATGCTGGGTTTAATTTTTCACTCTGGTCCTATGGGCGTGGTCAGGAAGAACCACCGATTGAACAACTCTCTCACCTTCTTGCAATCGGTAATCGTGATGCAACGTTCGGCGGGTTTGGGCATGAAGGAACAGGTGTCAAAATTCGTGATTGGGATCCACTCACTGGTCATCAAGGTCAACGACAAGTATTAGCCCTGCGCGTGGTTCCGTCAGAAACCTATGACACCTACTACAGCTATTTTTATCTTGCTGATGAAAATGAGTGGCGACTGTTTGGCGTAGGGAATAAGTACAACAAAGGGAAGCCACTCAAGTCTCTTTGGGTTGGTAGCTTTGTTGAAGTGCCCGGTCCACCACATGTTCAGCGGACAGGGCTGTATTCTCGTGAAATGCGATATCGAGGGTGGGTGGTACAGGAAGATGGTCAGTTGCTTCAGCTTGATCACATGTCAGGTGGAGACGTTGATAAGCAGACAGGGCTGACGTACACGCATCGGGGAGTGACTGACGATGGTTGGTTTTTTCTACGAACAGGAGGGCTTAGCTTTCATAAGCCACTCTCTGCAGGTGGCGTTGATCTCGCAAAAGATAACCAGCTCAAAGACCTCCCCGCGTATCTTGCACCAGAGCATAAAGAGTCACTTTTAAGTGTTCCCTCTGAAGTGACTGTTCAATCAGTGAAAGGTACTTCTGCTGGTCTTGAAATAGCGTGTCAGATCGAAAGTCTTGGAAGCAATCCAGAACTCGAGGTGTACTGGGGAGCGCAAGATGGACTTACATTTGCAGACCGCTGGGAACACTCAGAACGTATCCCAAACGTCAAAGAGGGGAAGAATGAGTTCACGTTGAAAAGTGCAACGCCTTTTACCGATACCAGACTTCGCCTCTTCCTGAAAAATGACAACGGGCAGTTTTGGTCGGCGAATAGCACGCGTGTTACAAAATAGTGAGGAACACACCAGATCTGACTGGATAACGACTGAATCCATGCAGATGGTCGCAAAACAAACGTTATGAAGAGAAACCAATGCATTCTGCACTGAACAACAATCTTTTTCTTGTGAAAGAGCATGTTGGATTATTTAAAGCCGCAAATAATTTTGATATTTATGATCCGCAGTCTGGGGAGGTTGTTCTGCATTGTCGTGAACCACGACTTGGAATAGCAACAAAAGTATTTCGCTTTACTGAATATAAAAGGTTCACTCCATTTGAAATTGAAATTACTACGCCATCTGGTGAGCCTGTCTGTTCAGTCCATCGTGGCTTTTCTTTTTTTCTATCAACTGTTGAAGTACGGGATAAACAGAAAGAAAAGATTGGATCGTTTAAGCAGCACCTTTTTTCTCTAGGCGGTGCGTTTACTGTATTGAGTGCTGCTGGCAAAGAACTCTGTCACTTAAAAGGTTCGTGGACAGGATGGAACTTTCGGTTTGTAGCAGATGATGGAACAGAGTTTGCCCACGTTACAAAAAAATGGTCTGGTGTTGGCAAGGAACTTTTTACGAGTGCCGACAACTATGTGTTGGAGATTGACGATTCAGTGCCAGCGGATAATCCGCTTCGTCAGATTATTTTTTCTGCCGTCATGTGCATCGATATGGTGCTGAAAGAATAATCTTTCGCTGCCATGATGCAGCGAGTGGCAGCCATACACACCAACGTGTCACGGCCGATGCTTGAAGAGCCAGCGTTTCGATGCAGGACTATTCTCTGATGAGATGGTGTGGAAAGTCTGCCACTGTTTTGCAGGCAACCTGTTCCATGACCTGTTGAAGTTGTCGTTTCAGAATCGTAATTGCTTGGACACCACCTTGTTTGCCCATCGCGCCGACGCCGTACATGAATGTGCGACCAAGGAACGTGAACTGTGCGCCGCTTGCCAGGACGCATGCAACATCTGATCCATTTCGAATGCCTGAATCGAGCATGACGGTCATCTTGTCCCCAAACTGTTGTGCCAGTTTTGCCATTGGCCGAATCGTTGACTGACCAGCATCAAGCTGCCGTCCACCATGATTTGATGAAATAATTCCGTCGACACCAATCGATAAAACCTTCTCGGCGTCTTCTTCTGTCACAATACCTTTGACGACGAGTTTTCCCTTCCAGAGATCACGTAATTTTTTTATACGGTCTTCTGTAAGCCTGCCTTGAAATGTTTTATTCATGAACAAGCCAAGGTGCTTCATGTTCAGCCCCTTTGGTATATATGGTTTCAGGGATGCGAATTCTGGTTTACCTGCTATGAGTTGGTGTGCACACCATGAAGGTCGTTGCATCATTTGAACAATATTGCTGAGCGTCATCCGTGGAGGGATGGAGAGCCCATTTTTTATTTCCTTTGGTCGATATCCAAAGGTCGGCGTGTCAGCGAGGAGGACAAGAACTGGAAACCCTGCATCTGCAGCGCGTGCAACGAGTTTATCCCGCAGGTCTTCTTCGGCTGGGTGATAGAGCTGAAACCATGCGCGACCGTCTGTAATGTTTGCAACATTTTCAATGCTTGCTGTACTGACAGTGGATAGGCAGAACGGAATATTTTGTTCGTGTGCTGCTGCAGCAAGCAGTTCACAGGCCTTTGGCCACATCAGTCCCTGCAGGCCAATGGGAGCAATGCCGAACGGTGCATCATATTTTATGCCAAAGAGTTCGACGGATAGATCAGCACCATCATATTCACCAATATATTTTGGCTGTAATCGAACCTCACGAATTTCAGCTGTGTTGCGAGCGAGATTAATCTCACTGTTACAGCCACCCTCGAGATATTCAAATGCAAACTTCGGCATCCGACGTTTTGCTTTTTGACGAAGGTCTTCGATTGAAGGGTATCGTGGATCAATCGTTACTGACATGTTCTCTCCAGCTTTCTTGAGTACACATGCTTCGAGAGATCAATCTTACGAAGAGTAGTACTCAGCTATAATACCATCCTTCTGGGTGTTTTTCAGAAATGAAAATTGACGGGAAGAAACCAGTGCGATGATTGAATGCAGTTGAAAGTAATAACAAGATAGTCTTTTTGAAGTTGGTTCTGGCATGCGAGTTTTTATTATTTTCCTTTTCCTTGGTCTTCCCTGCATGGCCGAGCCTCTGATTGATGAATTTACCAAGCAGGAAATTCCAGCATCAGGAAAAGGAATTCCTGAAGTGGTGCTTGCAGGAAGTCAGGTGAAGAATCTGCAATACGCAGAGGTCGATGGAAAGCTGCTTTTACTTGATCTGTATCTGCCAGAAAAACCAGAGGGCTCACCATTGGTTATCTGGGTTCATGGTGGTGGTTGGAAAGGTGGTTCAAAACAAAACTGTTTTGTGAAGTGGCTTTCCAATTTTGGCTATACGGTTGCAAGTATCAATTATCGATTGGTCGATGTCGCAAAATGGCCTGCTCAATTACATGACTGTAAAGGGGCTATCCGTTGGCTTCGGGTCAATGCGCAAACATATGGATATAACCCAGACTGTGTCATTGCAGCGGGAGCAAGTGCTGGTGGGCATCTTGTCGCACTTCTTGGAACTACAGGTGATAGTGAAGAGCTCGAGGGTAATGTTGGAGGCAACAGCGAACAGTCATCACGTGTGCAGGCTGTTGTTGACTACTACGGAGCAACAGATTTTCCACTTAGAAGTAGAACGCAATCGTGGAAAGTGAATAAACCAGGTTCGGTTGTTTACAATCTGTTGGGAGGCCCGGCAAATACGCTGGTTGAAAAGGCAAAACAGGCATCTGCAAAATTCCATGTGACATCGGATGATGCGCCACTGCTTGTCTTTCACGGAGGAAAAGATACGACCGTGTTAATGAATCAGACCGATGCTATTGAAGAAGCGTATAAAAAACATAATCTTCCGGTGACAGTCTATCGTCTCAAAGATGCAGGGCATGGTGGCTTTGTCTTTTATTCAGCAGAAAATGCCAAACATCTTTGTGAATTCCTCGAGGCTGTGCGTACGACAAAGTAACCAACAAGACGTGTAGCTTTTGTCTTTTTGGTGAGATAGAGAAAGGTAGATAGATTTCAATATGGAATATCGTCAGTACAGTGTGCCGTTCTGGATCATCGCATCATGCTCGATTTTATTTTGTCCGGTGTTTGCACAAGAGGCAGCCACTGAGACTGGGTTTGAGGTTTTTCAGCACGATGGTGTTGAGCGTCAGTATGTGTTGCACCTACCAGAAAATCTTGTAGAGAATGCACCACTCGTATTCTTTCTTCATGGGTACCATGGTAATGCCCGTAATTATGCCAAGATGGGGATGAGTCGAGTGGCGGACAAACATGGATTTGCTGTGGTTTATCCGCAAGGCAAACCAGATAGACGCGATGTTCCTCACTGGAATGCTCGCTTGAAAATAAGTGATGTCGATGATGTCGGTTTTCTCACAGCACTTGCAAAGGATCTTCAGCACACTCATGACCTTGATCCTGAAAGAACCTTTGCCAGCGGTGTCTCAAACGGTGGGTTCATGAGCTACACGCTTGCGGCTGAACGCCCAGAGGTGTTTAAAGCCGTCGGGTCGATTATCGGTACGATGAGTGGCTATACCTGGGAACACCGTGACACGATTAAACCAACGCCGGTGTTACAAATCTCGGGGTTGGATGATCGGATTGTTCCCGTTGATGGCAGTATGCGACCCTTTGGCGGGTGGGGTGGAGCACCAGATCAAAAGACAATTATTGAATTTTGGAAGGACCTCGATCAGACCACAACAGAAGAGGTCATTGAAGTATCAGCAGACACAACTGCATATCGATACGGTAATGGTGTAGAAGGGTGTGAGGTCTGGCTGTACGAGGTGAAAGGTTGGGGCCATATGGTACCTGGCCCAAGGAAGTTGGGCGTGCACTCAGTGGATCTCGTGTGGGAATTTTTTAGTCGCTTCTAGAAAAATTTATTCCTGGAGAACTCTTTCTTCACTGTTTGGATGCACTCGAATGAAGCGAGGAAAGACCTTGAAGAGATATACAAGTATGTTGATATGAAAGACGCATGGGGTTTTGTGGCAGTCTTTGTGGCAACGGGCACAAAAGGCAGGAATGAAAGCCCATGATCGATCTTGCAAAGCGTCTTCCGGAAATGGCATGATCTCGGAGGAACATGCCGTTCTCTCTGAGTGAAAGCTATGGCTACTGCTGACCCATTACTCACCATTCTGTTTGTTGATATTAGCGAGAGCTCGAAGCTCTACCGATTGCTCGGTGATCAACATGCATCTCGTGTGGTTACCGATTTACTTGATCGACTTGCTGAAATTCCGCATGCACTCGAGGGCACTGTCGTCGATCGTATCGGTGATGAATTGATGACACTCTTTCACGATGGATCTTCTGCTCTGAAATCAGCAATTGCGATGCAATGGGCAGCAAACGACTTTACTCATGAGCATCTTTCCTCTGATTCACGATTAACTGTCCGTATTGGTTTACACACCGGGCCAACAATGATGGAGAACGGAAGGCCAAAAGGCCAGTGTGTTTATCGAGCAAAACGTGTTGTTGAAAATACGAAGGCGCATCAAATTTTACTCGATCAGGAAACCTTTGGTTTTCTTCAGGATGCAGGTCAGTGGGATGTACGGCCGCTTAATACGATTGGACTCAAAGGACAGGGCAAGCCCGCATCTCTCGTTGAAGTGTTCTGGAATAAAGCGGAATCAACTGCGTTGAATCACCAGCATCCGCAACTGCCAACAGCAGCTGTGGGCGTTACGTTAGAAGCCTGGGGTGACACGATTCAGGTTGAAGAGCATCAACGAATCTCAGTTGGTCGGCTTGCACCGTGCGAGATTGTTCTGCCTCATTCGTCGATATCAAGAATTCATGCGTACTTCAAAAGCCGTAAGCAGAGCATTTACGTTGAAGATGTAAGCACCAATGGCTGCTATATCCAGCAGGACGGAGAGGCGTCCCCAAACTTTGTTCACGGCGATGAAGTGCCACTTATGGGCTCGGGTCTTATAGGACTGGGAAAGCCACCAGAATCTGGCGCACTGCATACGATCCGCTATGCCTGTATTGCCTCGTAGGGCACGCTGCCAAAACCCTCAGGTTGAGAGCAGTTTCTTCTGCTGAGTGAGCCAGTCGAGCACCAGAAATCATTCAAATAGTCGATCAGTTGGTGAAATCGGTGAATGTGAGGTGCTGCATATGAAAGGAATCTGTTTTCGTTACATTAGTTTGTAGCGGGAATTGAGTTGGGGATTTTTCTTACTCGTTTTCTCACTCATATTAAACATTTCTCTTTACCCGTTGATGTGCTTTTACAAATGATGAAGAAAATCGTACTGGCTTTTTTGGTGAGTATTTCATTCGCCAACTTTTGTGTTACCACCGCAGATGATCGACCAAATATTCTGTGGGTCGTGAGCGAAGACAATAGCCATCATTGGCTTGGTTGTTATGGAAATGAGCAGGTGAGTACGCCGAATATCGACCAACTTGCAGCAGAGGGTGTGCGATATGAGTTTGCATATTCCAATGCACCAGTCTGTGCTGTTGCACGGAGCACATTAATAACCGGACGCTATGCATGCAGTATCGGGACGCAGAACATGCGTAGTCGTTATCCAATTCCATCAGATATTCAGCCATTTGTCTCGTATCTTCGTGACTCTGGCTACTACTGCGTCAATCGCGCAAAGACTGACTACAACTTTAAAACAGATGATGGGAGTCACTGGGATGAGTCAGGCAATAAAGCCCATTGGAAGAACTGTCCAAAGGGAAAACCTTTTTTTGCAGTATTCAATTCCGGCATCAGCCACGAGAGTAGTCTCTTTGAAAACAAGAAAAAATCAGCTCGAAAAAACGGACTGATTCCTGAAACACCGAGTCAGGATCCGGCTTCAGTTACGCTGCCACCATTTCTTCCTGACACGCCAGAAATTCGAGATGATTGGGTCACCTATCTCGATATTCTTGCTGCAATGGATAAACAGATTGGTGACTGGCTTGCAGAACTGGACGATGCAGGTCTCCGTGAAAATACGATTGTGATTTACTACTCCGATCACGGTGGGATTCTTCCTCGAGCAAAGCGATATATCTACGACACGGGAACACATGTTCCTATGATCGTTCAGTATCCTGAAAAATTGGCGAAGAGCGCACCGGGTCTACCCGGATCGACAAGTGATCGCCCTGTCAGCTTTGTGGACCTGGCTCCAACAACACTTAGCCTTGCTGGTGTCGATATTCCACAAGGCATGCAAGGACGTGCATTTCTTGGTGAACAGACACAGGAAGCGGCTCCCTACGTCTTTTTGTTTGGCCAGCGTTTTGATGCTCGTATGCTTCGTTTTGTCAGGGCGGTAACTGATGGGCAGTACCGATATATACGCAACTTTAATCCTCATCGGCATCGAGGCATTCTTGCAGGCTATCCACATAGTCAATCGGGGTGGCGGTCGTTCTACGCACTTCAGCAGGCAGGAAAAACAGATGCTGCTCAATCGTCATTCTGGAAAGTTCCTCAGCCAGTTGAAGAACTTTATGACACACAGGACGATCCGTGGGAGGTTACGAATCTTGCCGGTGATCCTGCACATGCGAAGCGTCTTGAAGCAATGCGTGCCGCAACGTTTGAAACCATGAAAAAGATTCGTGATACAGGTCTTGTTCCTGAAGCGATGTATAACCAAATTTCTGAAAAAGGTACGGTGTTCGACTACGTCCATAACGAGAACTTTCCATATGAAAAAGTTCTTGAGTTGGCAGTTACGGCATGTGATGGTGATGTGCAAGCACTTCCCGAACTTGAAGAGGTAATGAAGAGCAAGCATCCTGTCATGCGTTATTGGGGTGCCGTTGGCTGTACCATTCGTGGCACCAATGCAGCCTCTGCACGTAAGCTTTTACAATCACTTCTTCGTGATCCAGAGCCGGCTGTTCAACTTGCTGCGGCCGAGGCACTGGTTGCCGTGGGTGAAAGGCAGGCCGGGCTGAAGGGGTTGGTGGATGTCTTGAGCACTACGCGTGATGAAATGGTTGTGCTGGAAGCACTGCATATTGCTGCTGCGTATAAATTAACTGGGAGTATCCCAAAGCCTATTTATGAAAAGGCATGTCAAGTTGGCAAATATCCCAAAGGAATGCTGTCAGATTATCCAGGCAATTCTTAACAGTGGCTTCTATTAAAATCTGAAAATAAAGATATGTACTTTTTGCATGTCCTTGTTTTTTAATAAAAAGACTATTCTCACCCCGCCGCGTGTTACGCAGCACTCGAGGTCAAAAGAAGGCTCTGAAAATTTGACACTCGAAGAAGATTTGGGATACTAAATTTTTGTTGTAGCTGCTTAATTCAATCTTTGGGGAGAAAGGGGAGTAGCAAAATGGCCTGTTCGCTTACGTATAACAAGTGTTTCTGGCGTTGTCGTTCCAATCGAGAAGCATTTACGTTGATAGAGCTTCTTGTTGTTATTGCCATCATTGGTGTGCTTGTTGGTCTTTTGTTGCCCGCCGTACAACAAGCTCGTGAAGCAGCGAGAAGAGCAAGCTGTATCAACCATATGAAACAAATTGGAATCGCGATTCACTCTTACAATGATGCAAACAAAAATCTTCCTCCAGGTGGTGAGTGGGAACAAGGTGCCCCGTGGCGAGCATTGCAAAGCACAGGAGCACGGCCGAAGGGTCCCAATCGTGAACGGGGTGGTGTTCTCGTTCGTCTTCTTCCTTATTTGGAAGAGA